>Ga0265297_10000184_pt1 | contig 208189 bp, 209 predicted proteins | sample Munlanlwell13791_FD_192502 | JGI IMG/M metagenome (GOLD analysis project Ga0265297, IMG submission 192502) | Leachate microbial communities from a municipal landfill in Southern Ontario, Canada - Leachate well 137-91 | ecosystem: Engineered > Solid waste > Landfill > Unclassified | place... | reverse complement strand
AAGTGGCCTACAGTTAAAATACAAACAGTGAACCCAACAATAGTTATTAACGAAAATAACCAATTCTGTTCCACTTCATCTTTTAGTCCTACCGATCCATGTTATTCTACTTGCTACAAGGGAACAGATACTCCTACCTTGTCTGACCTTACCGACAAAAACAAATGGAAATGTTCTGTTTGCTACTCAACTGACGGAAGTCCGATTCTTTGCCAAGATAACCCCGCGGTTAATTTTATATGGGAAGATGGGGGGAAAATAATGTTTCCATCGTCAAAAAAGAAAGATTGGTGGCAATATTCTGGAGATAATGGAAGATTGGCTATGAATCCAGTTATGAAAATAAAAACATTAGATGGTAGAATCAAGCTCAATATAACTGGTTCTGATTGCCCATTTGGAGGTGCGATTAAAGGAGAAAAGATAAATCCTACATGGAAAGAGAAGTAAAAACATAAAAAAAGGAGAGGGAAAAGCGATTTTGGTATTTACTTCAAAAATCTTGATTAGTATGGTTGTTTATGCTATAAACTATTTATATGCAGAACGAAACATTACAAAAATTAAACGATTCTGTCCGAATCTTAAAAACGGGCGATGTTATAGATGGTAAGATTTTAGCTATTGAAAATCTAGCAATCTATTTGGATTTAGGTCCAACAAAAACAGGAATTATCTTTGGTGCAGAGTATCAAAATGCGAGAAACATTTTGAAAAATGTTAAACCAAATGATGTAATTTCAGTTAAAGTTCTTGAGCCAGAAAATGAAAATGGCTTCATTGAGTTGTCACTAAGAGATGCAGAGAGAGAGTTTGCTTGGAAAAATGTTAAAGAAATGAAGGATTCTGACAAAGAATTCAATGTTAAAATCAGCAAGGTAAACAAAGGAGGATTACTTACTGATATCTCGGGTATTCCAGCATTCCTACCAACATCTCAGTTATCTCCAGAAAAATATCCTAGAGTTCCAGAAGGGGATAAAGCAAAAATACTTAGAAAATTGCAGTCTTTTATTGGTCAGGAAATAAAGGTTAAAGTTTTAGATTTTGACGAGAAAGCAGGTCAAATTATTTTAACCGAAGAATCAAAAGAAAACGAAAATCTTCAAAAAGCCATCAAAAACCTAAAGGTTGGTGATGTTGTTGAAGGTAAGGTTTCTGGAATTGTCAATTTTGGAGCATTTATTAAATTTGCCATGCCAGAACAACAATTTGAAGGAACTTCGGATGACGACTTATTAGAGGGACTTGTACATATTTCAGAATTAGATTGGCAACTAATAGAAGACCCATCTCAATTTGTAGAAATTGGTCAAAAAGTGAAGGCTGAAATTATTGATATCAGCCAGGGTAGAGTATCTTTATCTCTAAAGAATCTCAAAAAGGATCCATGGCAAGAGCTTGGACTTAAAAATGGGGACATCGTTATTGGAATCGTTTCTAGATTTAATCCATTTGGAGCCTTTGTACAGTTAAAAACAGAAAGTGAAGATGCAAAAATACAAGGATTAATTCATATCTCTGAATTTGGATCTGAAACAAAGATGAAAGAGAAAATGGAAGTTGGCAAAGAGTATGAATTCCAAATACTAAGCTTCCAACCACAAAGACATTGGATGTCTTTAAGGCTTAAATAATTTTCTTCTAATATAATATAAGAACTTATGAAAAGTCCTATTAAGGGATTGCTTCTCAATATTTTTTATGTCGTTCTTATTTTTCTAGTTTTGGGTTCTTTGTTTAGCTTTTTTGGAAAATCATCAGGAACTATCAAAGAAATATCCATTACTCAACTTGTTCAAGATATTAATTCCGAAAAAGTTGAGAAAGTCACATCAAACGAAGATGAACTCAAAATCGTTTATAAAGACAAGAGCGAAGCCATTACAAAAAAGGAAACCAACGATACAATAGGACAGGCATTAAGTGATTACGGGGTTGATAAAGAAAAACTCAAGAACGTTTCTTTTAGTTTTGGAAATCAATCTAAGGTTTCTGATTGGCTTTGGGCATTCTTCTTGTTTGTATTATTACCTTTTATCGTTTTTGGAATTTTTTTCTGGTTAGTAGTAAGACAAGCAAAAACCGGAGCAGCCCAAACTTTTGATTTTACTAAAGCAAAAGCAAAGCTTTTTGGGGCCGAAGGACATCCAAAAGAAAAGGTGACCTTTAAAGATGTTGCTGGACTCAAAGAAGAGAAAGAGGAACTTAAGGAAATTGTTGATTTTCTTAAGCATCCAGATAAATATCTCAAAATGGGAGCTAGAATTCCTAAAGGTGTTTTATTAGTAGGACCTGCTGGTTGTGGAAAAACACTACTTGCACGTGCAGTTGCAGGAGAGAGTAATGTTCCTTTTTTCTCAGTTGCTGGATCGTCTTTTGTTGAAATGTTTGTTGGAGTTGGTTCTGGTCGTGTCCGTAGTTTGTTTGCAGCGGCAAAAAAACATCAGCCATGTCTAATTTTTATTGATGAATTGGACAGTATTGGAAAAACAAGAGGACCTGCCATAACTGGGGGACACGAAGAACGTGAGCAAACCTTAAACCAATTACTTACTGAAATGGATGGCTTTGAGCAAAACGACAAGATTATTATTTTAGCCGCAACAAATCGTTCAGATGTTCTAGATCCAGCACTATTGAGACCTGGTAGATTTGATAGAAAAGTTGTTATTAATTTGCCAGATATTCAAGAAAGAGAAGATATATTATCAATACACACAAACGGAAAACCTTTAGATAAGAATGTTAAAATACGAGAAGTTGCTGAAAGAACTCCCGGTTTTTCGGGAGCAGATCTCTCAAATGTTATTAATGAAGCAGCAATATCTGCAGCAAAAAATAATAATAAGACAATTACTCAGGTAAACTTGCTTAACTCAATAGAAAAAGTTTTACTTGGACCAGAGAGAAAGAGTCATGTCTTATCAGAAAAAGAAAAGAAAATAACTGCTTATCATGAAGCTGGTCATGCATTAGTCTCGGCAATGGTTCCAAACGCAGAGCCTGTCCGAAAAATATCAATTATTTCAAGAGGAATGGCTGCTGGCTACACTCTTAAGGTTCCTTCCGAGGAGAGGTATTTTAAAACTAAGGCAGAACTAGAATCAAGTATTGCGGTTGCACTTGGTGGATATTGTGCCGAAAGATTTATTTTTGGTGATATTTCAACTGGAGCGTCAGACGATTTATCAAAAGCATCACGCATCGCAAGGGGGATAGTGAAAACTTATGGAATGTCAAGCTTGGGACCTATTACTTTTGGTGACAGGGATGTAGAAGTTTTTTTGGATAGAGAATATGGAGAGCGAAAAAACTACTCAGAAAGCGTAGCTGAGTCAATTGATAAAGAAGTTGAAGATATTATTAGAAGAGCAGAGCAAGAGGCTGAAAAAATCATTAAAGATAATAAAAACCTTATAGAAAAGATAGTGGGCGTCTTAATGGAAAAAGAAACAATAGAAAGAGAAGAATTTGAGGCAATTATAAAGTCAAAAAAGTAAAATAATGCCGCCAATAGCGGCATTATATGCGCGTGTAGCTCAGCGGTTAGAGCACAGGTCTTATAAACCTGGGGTCGGTGGTTCGATCCCACCCATGCGCACATTATTCCTTTTAGATAGTATAAATATTATATCAAAAGGTAATTCCAGAACGTAGGAAACGTGTTGCAAAAATAAGGGTAAAAAGAACATTAAATCCATTTGAATACTTCAGAAGAGATAGTTATTCCTTTATTGACTTTTATCGGTTAATTTGCTTAAATAGGAATATCGTTAATCTCCTTATGGGCGTATAGCTCAGGTGGCTTGCAGGGAAAATGCAAGGCCGGAAGCCTGACTGGGGCTGAGGCGGGTCTGAAGAAAATTCCAGCAGGAATTTATCTGAAGGAGAGCGTTCCTTCGAGCGTAGAACAGTTAGGGCGTATAGCTCAGTTGGTTAGAGCGTTACGTTGACATCGTAAAGGTCTCCTGTTCGAGTCAGGATACGCCCACCAAGGAAGAATAATTAAGTGAACCAATTAATAAAAAAATGACAGAAGAAATCAAAAAAGAAGCCGAGGTTCAAGAAACGACTAATGAAGAAGTTGTTAATGAAACTGTTGAAAACGTAGAAAGTACCGAAAGTACTGTTGCTGAGGTTGAAACCGAAACTTCGCCTGAAAATATTACTACCGAAAACGTATCAACAGAACCAGAAGTAAAACACGTCGGCATTATAGAATCTAACCTTAAAACTGATTTACCAAATATTAGATCAGGAGACACAGTTAAAGTTTACCAAATTCTAAAAGAAAAAAACAACAAGGAAAGGACTCAAATTTTTGAGGGTCAAGTATTAGCCGTAAAGCACGGAAAAGGAATAAACGGTACAATTACTGTGAGAAAAGTTATAGGAGGAATCGGGGTAGAAAAAATATTCCCAATACACACTCCTGCAGTCAGTAAGATTGAAGTAGTAAAGAGAACAAAAACAAGGAGATCAAAGCTTTATTATTTAAGAGACGCTAAAGGAAGAAAAGCTCGTCTTAAAGCTGTTGCTATTGAAGAAAAAGAAGAAGTTGAATAATTTTATTTAGTGTCTCGTAGAAACGAGACACTTATAAATGGGCGAGTGATGGAATCGGCAGACATCTATGCTTGAGGTGCATAGGGGATTACTCCCGTGGGGGTTCAAGTCCCCCCCCGCCCACACAACGATAGTTTTGAGAGGAAGGACTTGAACGGGCGAGGCGCGACTGGCGCGGAGCCCAGCCTGAAGAGCTTTCACCAGAAAGCGAGGAAGGTCAAGTCCCCCCCCGCCCACACAACGATAGTTTTGAGAGGAAGGACTTGAACGGGCGAGGCGCGACTGGCGCGGAGCCCAGCCTGAAGAGCTTTCAAGAAAAACGAGGAAGGGCAAGTCCCAGTTAAATCTTTTATTGATACGAGAAAAGGAAGCATAAAATTTTGGGCGATTAGCTCAGTTGGTAGAGCGCATCGTTTACACCGATGAGGTCATGGGTTCGAGCCCTGTATCGCCCACACGAAGTGAAAAAATAGAGCGTCCTGAGAAGGGCGAGAAGCCGTAGCTGCGTCTGGCAGCGAGGCAGGCCGGAGCAAAAAATCAGCAGATTTTTATGCGATGGGAGCCCTGTATCGCCCACACAAATTGAATAGAAAGATATGATTTTGCAAGTTTTCTGAAAGAAAACTACATAGTACGAATTACTAATTACTAGCTGCGAATTACTAGTTCTATTAGATTTGAATCTTGACAATGTGTATTGTAAAATGAACTAGTCCGAGTGCAGATTAACGGATTCGGGCGTGAAGGATTATGCCGAGGTAGCCAAGTCGGTCACGGCGAATGTCTGAAAAACATTAGATTCCGGTTCGATTCCGGACCTCGGCACCATAATTTTGCGGGCATCGTATAGTGGCTATTATGCAACCTTGCCAAGGTTGAGACGGCAGTTCGATTCTGCTTGCCCGCTCCATTTAAAATAAAATATTAACCTATGAAAATAACCTGGTACGGAGATACGATTTTTCAAATAACAAGTTCATCATCAGATAAAGAAAATATTTTTCTTTCTATTGATGCGTTCGAAAACGAAAAAAAATTTGCGAAAATTGAAGGCGATATTTTATTAAAAACTAATAGCATAACTGCTAAAAATGAAACAGGAAGATCTAAAAATGGAGATAAATTTTATATATCATCTTGTGGGGAATACGAAATAAAGGGAGTTTTTGTTCAAGGAATCCCATCTGTTCAGCTGGACAAAAAAAAGAAAAATATTATTTATTTAATTGAGGCAGAAAACATAAGAATCTGTCATCTTGGGCTACTAGGAACAGAAGATCTCAATGAGGAACAAATAGAAGCCATTGGTAATGTTGATATTTTGCTTCTTCCAATCAACGGCGATAAAACTATTGGAGCAAAAGAAGCAATAAAGATAGTTTCATTAATTGAACCTAAAATGGTTATTCCTATGTGTTTTAATAAGGAAAATTTGGGAGCTTTTTTAAAGGCAATGGGTGAAAACAATATTGAGCCTCAAGAAAAACTTAGCATTCAAAAAAAGCACTTAAGCCCGAAAGGGGATGACGATAAAGTTGATATAGTTGTTTTAGAAGAAAAATAAAAAACTGTTGATAACGAAAAATGGCTAAAAAACAAGAAGAAATAATTTCAACAATAGGAAATGTTGTAGATAGAGAGATATCTACAGAAATGAGGGAAAGTTACATTGATTATGCAATGTCTGTTATCGTTTCAAGAGCCCTGCCCGACGTTAGAGATGGATTAAAACCAGTGCAACGAAGAATCCTTTATGCAATGTATGATATGGGAGTAAGGTCCGATGCAAAATTCAGAAAATCTGCCGCAGTGACAGGAGAAGTCTTGGGAAAATATCACCCACATGGAGATGCTGCCGTGTATCTTGCTATGGTTAGAATGGCACAAGACTTTTCTCTTAGATATCCTTTAGTAAAGGGACAAGGTAATTTTGGTTCAGTTGATGGAGATCCGCCAGCAGCTCAAAGGTATACTGAGGCAAAGATGTCAAAAATTGGAGAAGAATTGCTTCAAGATATTGAAAAAGGAACAGTTGACTTTATTGACAACTATGATGGAACAAGAAGAGAGCCAACAGTTCTTCCAGCACCATTACCGGGTTTACTCTTAAATGGGTCAACTGGTATCGCTGTTGGTATGGCAACTAACATTCCCCCTCACAATCTAAGGGAGGTTGGAAATGCGCTTATACATTTAACTGATAACCCAAAAGCCGAAATAGAAGACCTATTCCAATTCGTCAAAGGACCTGATTTCCCAACGCGAGGAATTATTTTTGATCAGAAAGCAATTTTAGCTGCCTATTCTCAAGGAAAAGGAGCGTTTTTAATGCGAGGAAAAGTAGACATAATTGAGAAAGAGGGGAAAGGATCTCAAATTATTATTAATGAGATTCCGTTTCAAGTTGATAAGTCTAGTTTAATTACACAATTAGCAAATCTCGTTCAGAATAAAAGAATTGATGGAATCAAAGATATTAGAGATGAGTCGGATAAAGACGGAATGAGAATTGCGATTGATTTACAAAAAGGTGGAATTCCTAAGAAAATCCTTAATTCATTATATAAATACACAGATCTACAAAGAATGTATCATCTTAATATGCTTGCTTTAGTTGATGGTATTGAGCCGAGAGTTTTGAATCTTAAGGAGGTATTAGAGTACTATCTTATTCATAAACAAGATGTTGTTGTCAGGAGAACAAAATATGATTTAGATAAGGCAAGGGAAAGAGCACATATTCTTGAAGGTTTAATGATTGCTCTTGATAACATAGATGCTGTTATTGAAACAATCAAAAAATCAAAAGATAAAGAAGATGCAAAAAACAATTTGTCAAAGAAATTTAAATTAACACTAATTCAGGCAGAGGCAATTTTGGAAATCAGATTGCATCAATTAGCAAAACTTGAAAAGCAAAAAGTTGAGGACGAATTAGCAGAAAAAATGAAACTGATTAAAGAATTGACAAAAATTCTTGAAAGTAAAGCCGAACAGAAAAAAGTAATGAAAAAGGAAATCCAGTTTGAAATTGATACTTATGGTGATGATAGAAAAACTGCAATTGTAAAACATAGCCCTGAAAATATATCCGAAGAAGATTTGGTTCCTCTTGAAGACACAATTGTCACCTTGACTGCTGGAGGATTTATAAAAAGAATGAATCCATCCGAGTACAAAAAACAAAATAGAGGTGGACAAGGATCTCTCGCAATGAAAACAGGCGAAGACGATGAGGTCCATCACTTTATTACTGCCCAGACTCACGATTCAATATTTTTCTTTACTGATTCTGGAAAGGCATTCCAAACTAAAGTATACGAAATTCCTGAAGGACAAAGATCAAATAAAGGTAGAGGTATTATGAACTTCCTTGAAGTTTCTTCAAGCGATAAAATATTATCTGTTTTACCATTAAGTAAAGAAGATAGAAAAGGAGGGGATGTAAAGTATCTTTTTATGGCTACTAAAAATGGAATCGTGAAAAAGACCCCTCTTAAAGATTTTGAAAATGTAAGAAGAAATGGATTAATCGCAATTGGGTTAAAGAAAGACGATTCACTATGCGGCGTTCAAAAAATAGGCGATGGTGATGATATTATTCTAGTCACAAGAGATGGTCAATCAATTAAGTTTGCCGAAAAAGAGGTTAGAGCAATGGGAAGGACTGCTGCTGGTATTAAAGGTATTTCCTTAAAGAAGGGGGATTGTGTTATTGGTATGCAGGTTGTCCGAAAAGAAAAATCTAAAGAAAAATCATACTTATTAGTTTTAATGGAAAATGGATTCGGAAAACTAACCGCTGTTTCTGAATATAAAAGACAGGGAAGAGGAGGGTCTGGTGTTAAAACTGCCAAAGTGACAACGAAGACTGGCTCTATCGTAAAAATTGAAATAATTCAGGATCAAGAGGATTTGATAGTTATTTCACAAAAAGGACAAACAATTAGAACTAAAATCTCAAGTATTCCGAAACTGGGAAGAGATACTCAAGGAGTTAGGATTATGAGAATAAAAGAAGGCGATAAGGTTGCTTCAGCCGCTTGCCTTGCTCATCAAGAAGATATTGTAGATGATGAGGACGAAGAATAATAAGAAATGGCTCGCTTTTGCGAGCCCTTATTTTTAAAAACATATTCTATATTATGGAAAACGAATTTCTATACCCTCAAGAAATTTTAAAAACACTAGTAATAAACCCTAACTCAACAACTTGTGATTTTGGATGCGGAACGGGTGGTTGGACTATTCCTCTTGCAAAGCTATTACCATCTGGAATTGTTTATGCTATTGATATTGTAGAAGATTCATTGTTATTCTTAAAATCAAATGCATCTAGGCAAGGAGTGCATAATATCAAAACAATATTGTCAGATATAGAGAAAGGTGTTAAAATTATTAACAATGATGAGGTGGATATAGTCCTTATTGTTAATACATTATTTCAAACTGATAATATTGGACTTATTTTGAATGAGGCAGATCGTATTTTGAAAAAAGGAGGATTTATACTTATTATTGATTGGAAAGAGAATAATCCAATGGGCATAGAAAAGGATTTAGTAAAATTCGAAGAGATAAAAAGTATTATTCTAAACAATAAATATAAACTTGAGAAAGAATTTGACGCAGGGCATTATCATAGAGGTTTAATTTTTAAGAAATAAGAATTCATTATGAAAAAAAATAAAATAATTGCTTCAATTCTAACGGCTCTTATTCTAGTAATTGGTTTTACTAATAAGGCTATGGCAGAAGCTCTTATTAACAACCCATTGAATTCGTCTGATGTGCCAAGTTTAATATGCATAATTTTTGATGCATTAATATCTATAGGCGCTCCCGTTGCAACATTATTTATAGTTTTAGCGGGGGTAAAATGGATAACATCAATGGGAAATGCCAGTAAAATTAATGAAGCAAAGTCATCACTAACTTTTGCTGTAATTGGACTAATAGTAGTTTTATCCTCAAAAGAGATATACTCATTAGTAGCCGAAGCAATAGGGGGAAGTGGTGCGGCATGTAAATGATAAATAATATTATTTAAAAATATGAGTAAAAATTTTTCTAAGTATTTAACTGCAACAGGTCTTTCCTTAGCAGTTGCAGGATTAGTAGTTTTTCCAAGTATTATATTCGCAGAGGTCACTGTTCCGACAGTTAATATGTGGGGTAATGAATTAGCAATACAAGATTTAATTATGAATGTTGTAAATACTTTGTTTAATTTGGTAGCTCCACTTTGTATCTTAATGATTATCGTAGGCGGGCTTTATTATATGACTGCGGGTGGAGACGAGAGAAAAGCTGGTACTGGTCTAAATTTTGTAAAGTATGCCTTAGTAGGATTAATAGTCACTTTAATGGCTGGCATGTTATTAAGTTTTGTTTCTAATATTGGTGGTTAATCTATGAAGAAGAAAAGTTTCCAAATAATATCGTTATTTTTAGTAGCTTTATTCGTAGGAGATAAATGTTTTGCTGCTAGTTCTGGTGGCGGTCTTTATACAGTGATTAGTAATTTAACCAATATTATTTTCTCTTTTGTTGGAGGTCTTGCTTTATTAGCGATTCTCATTGGAGGGATAACATGGATGACTGCTGGGGGGGATACAAGGCAAATTGATGTTGCAAAAGCAATAATAAAAGCAGCTGTTATGGGGTTGATAGTTTCATTGGCTGCTGCGGCAATTGTGAATCAGGTGTCCGATCTAGGAAAATAATTAAATTATAAAATTAAGTAAATAAAATTTATGAAGAAGAAAATTTTATCAGTTTTGACCATAATGGCTTTTTTCTTTGCAGTTGGTGCTCCAATTATTGCAAGCGCCGCAAGTGGAACCGCTTCTTTGGATAGATGTATTATCAGTCCTTCAAACGCTTCCAGGTTAGCAAATATGGAAGTTGAATGTGGCTACACAACAGTTGATGGGGGGAGTAGTATTGGTGGAGTTCCTACAGAAAAAGTTGCTTGTCCTTATAGCGATCCTGAGGGAAACTGTGGGGCTTGTTGTCTTTTAAGTGCAGTTTTTAATCTTACCGATTGGATATTTATCGGGTTAATGACAATATCTGCTCTTATGATTATCTATGGTGCATATTGTTTTGTAATGGCAGGTGCCAATCCAGACAAAGCAACAACTGGAAGGAATTTACTTATGTATGCTGCTATTGGTATAGCCGTAGCATTCTTTTCAAGGGCTCTTCCAAGTTTAGTTAAGTTAGTGATGGGGGTCTAATTCAAAAAAAGATTAAAACAGGGTTAAAAGCCCTGTTTTTTTGTTTTTACAACATCGTATGTAAAGTTTACTCCCTTATTATTTTATTAGTCTCCTAGCTAAAAACCAATGAGAAAACAAATCATTTTTTAAAATTATGAGGTCGGATCCCGTAATTTACTTCCGCCTTCAAATCCCTCATCGCCTTCAAAACAAAATCCCCAAAAGGGGATTTATCTTATGTGCCGAAGGAGGGATTTGAACCCTCACGCCTTGCGACATATGCTCCTAAGGCATACGCGTCTGCCAGTTCCGCCACCTCGGCAGGTGTTATTCTACTTTCAATTCTATGTGCGCTCGCGATAGCGAGATACCCTCACGTTCTTGCGCATATGCTCGTGAGGCTCGCGTCTGCTTGTTTCCGCCACCTCGGCAAGTGTTATTCTGCTTTCAATTCTATATTCTTAATACTTTATAAATATAGCATATTGAATTGCAATGTCAATTAATATTATTTAAATATGTAGTTTTTATATTATATGTTATAATTAACTCACCATGAAGGGAAAAGAAAAATATTCTAATTTTACTAAAATATTAAAGCTAGCAGTCTTAGTCGGTATTATAATCGTTGTCTTTACCGTCATAATTTTGCTTTCGTCTTCCGATGCCCCAAAAGCAATCTATACAAAGATAGTAAAACCAACCGAAGAAAAGCCTGTTGAAATGTCCATAACTGGCGATAATAAAGTCCAGACATACAATACTTTTATTGTAGACGAGTGGAATGGTTATCGGTTTAAATATCAATCAGATTGGATATCCAAAAATCAATACGACGAAAAGGGACAATTTATTGGTGTATTAATTTATCCAAATGAAAAGAAAAACGAAAACGACTATATCGCAATAGGGAATAATAAAACTAATTGCGAAGATTTTAAAATGGTTAAGTGTTCAATGGCTGGTTATGGACTTATAATGCAACCTGTCTATACTTATAGTAGCGAGACCAATACTAATAATGTTTATGATGCTTTAATAAAAAGCATTTTGGATTTTCAAGGAAAAACCGAATTTGATATTGAAAAGATTAATAATACAATAAAAACATTTTTAACTGCCCGCAGAGAAAATAAATTTAGTATAGCAAAAGAAGTATTAAGTACTGATTTTCTAAACAGTTATGATCAGAGAAGCTTTAGTCTTTCTAGGGAAGGGAAAATAGGAAGATACGAGTTTGTAGAAAACAGAAAATATTTAGATTATAATTATTATGAAGTCCCAACAAGAGTATATGCATATTATGAAAACGAAAAAAATGAGATAGGTTATTGGGATTATGTCTTTAAAATTAAAGTATTAAATACAAAATATATTATTGACGAAATCAACGAGGGTAAATTTCAAGCGAAATAAAAACAGAGCTAAAGCCCTGTTTTTTTATTATCTTACATTATCTTCATAGTCTTCTGTTTCATCATCATCTTCACCATCGTATTCGTCTTCCCTTAGACTATTCTCCATATCCTCCTCGTCTTCATATATCATTTCTTTTTGTTTTTTTGGCTTTGAGGTAGATTTTTTCTTTATGGGTTTTTCCTCTACTTCATTAATTTCTTCCTCTTCTTCCTCGTCTTCATATTCAGATGCCTTTGATTTTGATCTTCCTTCTCCAAGGCTTATTCGCTTACTTTTCGCTCTTTCAATTTTTGGCATCTTGATAGTTAATATTCCATCTTTTATTTCAGCCTTTATTTTAGATGTATCAATTTCTCTGGGGAGTATTATTTCACGAGAAAAAGGACCAAAATAACATTCACGCACAAAATATTTTTTACTTTTTGAAGCAAACGGATCAATTCTTTCTCCCTTTATTATCATCATATCATTCTCAAGAGAGATATCTAAATCGTCAGTTTTGATTCCAGCAATAGCAGCCTGTATTACTAAATCTTTTTCGGTTTCGTATACATCAACTACTAATCTTCCTTCCTCTGTAGTCCATTCAGACTCTTCCTCATATTCGCTATCCTCAACGAATTCTTCTTTTTCTTTTTTTCTTTTGGAAAACATAATTTTAAGTGTTAGTTTATTATTGTTAGTCAATTTTACAAACCCCTTTCATTTTTTTAACTATTCTTAATCCGATTAGAACCAATATTGTTAGTAATCCAGTTAATGTATACGGGGCTAAAATAATTATACTATCTTCATTCATTATAAACAACTGCAAGCAAATATCAAAAAGAGCATGGGCTACTATACTTAAAGTAAATCCCAAGAATAACAGTAGGTATCTTTTTTTAAGATAATAAAACGACATTGCTAAAGATATTCCAATAATTGCACTACACACGATGTGTAGTAAATTTGCACCTATAAAACGAGTAATAGCGATTCCTGTTGCATCTGCCGGATTAGCAAAGAATAGAAGTAATATATTTTCACCAACAGCAAAGCCAACTGCTGCTGTTATCATATATATCGGTAAATCAATTGGCTCATCTATGGATGATTTTTTCAAAACAATAAATCTTACTACAAAATATTTTAGTACTTCTTCTATTATAGCTACTATAAAAAGATATTTTATTCCGTAAAAAAGAAGAGTTGGATTATTTTCAGAATCTAATAGATAGGATACACTTGGAGAACTCAAATCAATATGCCTAATCATTTGTATCTCAATTAAAGCTGCTAAAAGCACAATCATCATCCCGATATAAAAAACCTTAAATATTTCCATCTTCGGTTCAGGAACATTGTCTTTTTTTATAAAAAAAGCTAGCCAGATGAGACCAGGTGTTGCTGCCAAAAAAATGTATAGTAGAATATTACTTTCCATTTATCTTTAGATTAGCAATTGGTTTTATTGTTTTCCAGTTTTTTTCTTTATAATTTGGGGATAGTATAGAAATTATTGCAATCATAATTGCATTATCGGCAGAGTATTTTATCTTTGGTAAGTCCAACGAAACAGCTTTTTCTTTTGCGAGTTTTTTTGCTTCCTGTCGTAATTTTTTGTTAGCCGAAACCCCTCCACCTATTATTAATGTTTTCGCTCCATGTTTTTCTATTGCGATTCTCACCTTTTTTATCAATACATCAACTATTGCGTTTTCAATTTCCCTTGATATTTCTTGCTTATATGTGTCAGACAATAATTCTTTCTTGGTTCTTTTTTTTGTTTCATATAGTACAGCAGTTTTCAATCCCGAAAAACTAAAATCAAAATTTTTCTCATAGATCATTGGTCGGGGTAGGGAAATATTAAACTTATTCGTCTTTGCCATACTCGCAAGTTCTGATATTTTCTTCCCTCCAGGGTACCCTAATCCGAGTAATCGTGCAGTTTTGTCAAAACATTCTCCTGCTGCATCATCCCTCGTATCTCCAATTATTTTATATTTCCCAATTTTTTCAATAAGGATAATTTGAGTATTTCCTCCAGAAACTATCAATCCTATTGCAGGAAAATCTATATTAACTTTTTGACCAATAAAATTAGCAAGTATGTGTCCCTCAAGATGATGTACACCATTTATCTTTATATTCCAATAAAAGCCAAGAGCCTTCGCAAAGTTTACTCCCACATAAAGGCACGGCTCTAACCCCGGACCAATAGTCACATTTATACAATCAATGTCTGGTTTTTTGTATTTCTCAATAAATGTTTTTAATTGATCAAACAATTCAGGATTTCTCTCAAGTATGGTTTTAAGCTTTTGAATTTTTTTACTATTAGGAAGAGCATCTGCCTTCTTCAACATCTTTGCTTTTTTTAAAGCCTTTTCAAACAAAGGGATAATATTTTTTTGGTGTTCTCTTTTAGCAAGAGCAGGGAATACTCCTCCATATTGAGAATGCAATTTTTCCTGAGAAGAAACAAAACCAGCCAATATTTCAAAATCAGCTTTAGTCTTTTTTATTATTGCAATTCCTGTATCATCGCAACTTGTCTCTATGCCTAGTATTTTCATTAATTTGATTTAATTTTATACCAAAAACACATAAAAGCAAAGAAAATTTACAAAACTTTATTTATAAATATAAGTAAGAAGTGACAACCTTCAATTCTTATAAAAATTTTGGTTTTATTTAGTTATTTTAAGATGCAAGGGAGGTATTTTTCTCAACCTATTACTATTGATTTTTTAGTAGGTTTTTGTTATATATAATTTGTTATGGCCCTATCGTCTAACGGTTAGGACACCAGATTTTCAATCTGACAATCAGGGTTCGATTCCCTGTAGGGTCACAATTTTGAGTAAATCGCTATTTATGTGTCACTGCAACGATGTAAAGATTTCTTTTTGGGAATCGAAGGCGGAAGCCTGTCTGAGGCTGAGCCAGGTCTTGAGGATTTGCTAGCAAGCAAATACCGAGAGACGATCCCTGTAGGGTCACAGTTTTGAGGTTGGTTATAAAAAACTAATAAAGACAATGGAAGATAAATACTATCTTAAGGTTGGTAGAGCAGCTGATCTTCCAACAAAAAAAGAAAGGAAACTATATAGGTTTTTTGAGATGCTTGTGCCGTTACTTAGTTTAGCGGTTCTATTTTTATCTGCCTATTTATCATTTACGCTACCTTTTTGGATAGCTGTTTTTATTATTCTTTATGACTTGTATTGGCTCTTTAGGACTATTCATTTTTATTTTTATCTAAGGAGTAGTTACGCAAAGATGAAGATGAATGAACAAGAAGATTGGATTGCCAGATTAGACAAATTAGGAACTCCAAAAAATGGACTTAAAGTAAATAATTGGAGAGAGGACATATACCACCTTCTTATTTTACCGACTTATAAAGAGCCCCTAGATCTTGTTTATCAAACTTTTAGTAATTTATCTAAAATAGATTATCCGAAAGACAAAATGATAGTCGTTCTTGCTTGCGAAGAAGCAGATAAAGAGAATGCCAATATTATTTCTCAAAAAATCAAGGAAGATTTTGGTGACCTGTTTTTTAAATTTATTATTACATGGCATCCAAGGGGAATAGGGGGAGAAATACCAGGTCATGGAGCAAATGACGCTTGGGCAAGTAAACAAGCCAAAGAACTTGTTATAGATAATCTGGGAGTTCCTTATGAAAATATCATTGTTTCATCTTTTGATATTGATGCTTGTGTGTATCCAAAATACTTTAGTTGCCTTACTTATATGTATCTTACAGTGGAGAGACCATATAGGGCTAGTTATCAGCCAGTTCCATTGTATTTAAATAATATTTGGCAAACTCCACCAATATCAAGGGTATTTTCTTTTTCTGCAACTTTTTGGCACACTATGAATCAAGAACAACCCGAAAAGCTAGTCACTTTTTCTTCTCATTCAATGAGTTTCAAAGCATTGAATGATGTTGGTTTTAAGCAGGTAAATGTTGTTTCAGATGATTCTAGAATATTTTGGCAATGTTTCTTTGAATACGATGGTGACTATAGAGTAGAGCCAATGTTTTATCCAATATCAATGGATGCTAACTGTGCCCAAAATATGTTTACCACTATGAAAAACATATATCATCAACAAAAACGCTGGGCATACGGAGTGGGAGAGGTACCTTATTACCTTTTTGCTTGCCTAAAAAATAAAAAAATATCCCTAAAGAAAAAACTTATTATGGGATGGGATTTAATAGAGGGTCATGTTTCTTGGGCGGTGTCATCAATTCTTATATTCGGGTTAGGTTGGCTTCCAATTTTATTTGGTGGACCTCAGTTTACTGAAACTCTTTTAGCATATAATCTCCCAAGAACAACAAGTACTATCCTTACTATTAACATGTTGGGACTTATTGGATCAATTTATTTGAGTATGGTGCTTCTTCCTAAGCGTCCAAAAGAAACTGGAATACTAAAATATCCATTGATGATCATTGAGTGGATGCTAATCCCTTTTGTGACAATCTTTTTTAGTTCTATTCCAGCCTTGCACGCCCAGATGCATTGGTTATTTGGAAAGTATATGGGATTCTGGGTGACTCCAAAAGTAAGAAAGAAGCAAGCTTAAAAGCTTGTTTTTCTTTCCTATTTATTTTTTCAAAAATTGGAGGTCCGACCTCGCCTGCAGGAAGCTATATTCTATATAATGAAAATTCTTGGAGGTCCGACCTCCAACAATTTATTTTGCTTGTCATTGCGAGCAAAAGCGAAGCAATCTTTCTTGTTTGTGTTTGTCATTCCCGCCATTTCTGTTTGTCATTCCCCTGAAGAGGGGAATCTATAAGAATTCCTTAAGCTTTCTCTCAAGAAAGCTACAGAGTACTAATTACTAATTACGAATTACTAATCCCTAATTTTAAACTAATTACGAATTACTAGTTACTAAAGTTATAATTACTAATTATTAATCCCTATACTAAGCCATTTTAACAACGGAATATTTTTATGCTATAATTACGGCAAATGCAAGACAAAGACAAATTAGCCATAACACCAGAAGATGAAAAGGCGGTAGAAGAAAAGCTACACGAATTTTCGTTGTCAAAAAAAGAGGAAGAAACAGTTATTAGGCTTACTCCCTCAATGCTTTCGGAATCAGAAACAAAATCACCTAAAAATTTTAAAGCATTTACAGAAGAACCCCTAGTTGATTCTCCAAAAATTGAAAACATAGAAGAAAAAATCACTAAAAGCTCTTTCTCTCCTAACTACAACATAGTTTTTTACAAATACAGCAAAACGAAAAAAATATTTGATTTTCTGGCTGGATTTATAACTGTCTTTGCGATGTATTGCTTTTTAAATATTCAACCTCTAATCATTTTTGTCATTTTTTTAGTAGGAGCTATGGAAGCCGCATTAGCATTCAAGTCAAATAGAATGTTTATCGTTTGGGGTTTTGTTTGTGGGTCAATATTTTCAATCGTAATGGCGATTCTTTTATCTTTAGGATTAATTTATTTTCCCACGAATCAATTCATTATAAAAATTTTTAGTTTTCTCAAAAATTAAAACCGCGTAAAGCGGTTTTTATTCTAAGTGTACTCTTTCGCTAAACGATTCCAATCTTTTTTTCAGGGCGGGGAATTGATCAAGATTGGGATCTTTTTCAATTATCTCATCAGCCGATTCTTTTATTTTTTCTATTATCTTGGGATCCTTCAATGCGTTCATAGCAAAGTCGGGAATACCCCATTGCTTCACACCGAAAAAATCACCAGGACCCCTTATTTTAAGGTCCATTTCTGACAACTTGAAGCCATTATCATATTTCACCATTGCTCGCAGTCTCTGGCTCGTTTTTGACGTTCCAGAGTCAGTCAGAAGGAAACAATAGGATTGGTATTCTCCTCTCCCAACTCTTCCTCGGAATTGGTGTAATTGTGCAAGCCCAAATCTATCAGCTCCTTCAATCATTATAACTGACGCATTTGGTATATCTATACCTACTTCAATTACCGAAGTAGAAACCAATATATCAAATTTTTTCAATCTAAAATCCTTCATTATCTTTTCCTTTTCTTTCGGAGGCATCTTACCATGAAGCATTCCTATTCTTAATTTTGGAAATACTTTTTCGGAGAGTTTTTCATATTCCTCTTTCACATTCTTCATCTCCAAGATTACTTCTTTTTTCTCATCATCGCTTTCTATTCTGGGACATATCACAAAGATCTGCTTGCCTTCACTTACCTGGCTTTCAATAAAGTCATAAGCCTTCTGTCTATTATTTTCCGTAACGATGCGAGTTATGATCGGTTTTCGTCCCTTCGGCATTTCCATTATCGTTGACAAATCAAGATCACCCCATATTGTGAGGGCTAGACTTCTGGGGATAGGGGTTGCGGTCATAGAGAGAAGATGCGGTATTTTATCTTTTTGCTTTCGGCAAAGACTTGCTCTTTGTTTCACCCCAAATCTATGTTGTTCATCCACGACTACTAATCCCAAGTTATCAAACAAAACCTTAGATTCTTTCTTGGAAGTTTTTTTCTTGGTACTAGCCGCAATTAAAGCATGAGTTCCAATAAGTACATCAATTTCTCCATTGGCTGTTTTTTCAAGAAGCTTTGCGCGAGATATTTCAATCGTATCGTTTTTTAATTTTTTAGAATAATACTTATCTTCCTTTCCAGTCAAAAGTCCAATGTTTATATTGTACCCCTTAAGTATGTTGAAAAATGTTTTGAAATGTTGCTTCGCAAGTATTTCTGTCGGTGCCATCAAGACTACCTGATGCTTGTTTTTGATAGTATTAATTGTCGCCATCACGGAGACCACTGTTTTTCCTGATCCCACATCTCCTTGGAGTAGTCTATTCATCGGATAGCCCCTAGACATGTCCTTTATTATTTGCCATCCAGATTTTTCTTGTTCGCGAGTCAATTTAAAAGGCAAATCATCAAGGAATCTATCAACAACTTCCTTTCTTATAGGGACCATTGGTGCAATTTCTTTTTCATTTTCACTTTTTTTCTTCGCACCAAAAAGAGTAATCATAAAAATGTTTTCAAACGAAAATCTCTCTTGAGCCTTCTCTGTCTTTTCTAACGAAGAAGGGAAGTGTACTTGATATAAGGCTTCACGGAATGAAAGTAAATTGTGCTTCTCAATTATGCTAGTGGGGAGCGTTTCAGGAATCTTGTCTTTCAGGTTGTCTAACATTGGCTTTAGGATGAATCTTATCCATCGCGAAGTGATACCTTTCGTCTCGCCATAAACCCCAGCAATCTTGCCCAAGTGTATATTCTCCTTGTTAGATACTTTTTCAAATGTTGGTGCACTCAAATAGACAGAGTTCCTGCCAATCGCTATCTTTCCAGCAAAAATAGCTACGTCATCTTTTTGCAAATTTTTTACGATATATGGCTGATTAAACCATACCGCCTGGATTGAGGCAGTCTCATCTTGGATGATTGCCTTCGTCACCGACATTCTTTTTTTCCAGCTTTTCTCTTCCTCTATCTCTAATATCTTTCCCTGTATGCAAATATTTTCATTTATTTTTACGGAGTCAATTCTTTGGATTTTTGAATAGTCTTGATAATATTTCGGGAAATAAAAAATAAGATCCCCAAGGGTATTTATTTTTAATGTTTTCAATCTTTTTTGGAGTGCTGGACCAACATGTGGGACGTATTCAATTGGAGTTGAAAAGGTATATTGCATAACTACATTTTATCTAAAAAATAGAAATGTAGCCAGACCGAAAGAAGAGGGCAGTACACTGTTGACATAATGAATAAATATGTTAATATATAACCATGGACGAAAAAAGAAAGGGTGAAATAGCCCTTGCAGTGTTTCGAAGCGTTGTAGGGAAAATAAAATTGACAATGGATCCGACTGAAGCAAGAAAAAATCTTGAAAAGCTTTCAGAAAAAATTGGCATTCCGGCTGATGAGTTGATAGCCTTTTACAAGGAAGAGGCTCATATAGAAGTCGATTAGCTTTTTTTAAAACATCTAATAGAGGTAAAACAAAAGCCTCTTTTTTATTTCTTTAAAAAGGGGAGTCGCCTTCGCATCAATCCTTGCTAGAATTGACTCAGGCTGGCTTTTGTCTCAGTCAGACCAAAAGTCTTCTCATCCCCTCAAGATACAAAAAAATACTCTCTACTGAGAGTATTTTTTGTATGTGCCCTCGAGAGGATTCGAACCTCTATCGCAAGCTCCGCAAGCTCGTATTCTATCCATTGAACTACGAGGGCAAAATACAGTATCCATAGTATCAGAAATCAAATTAAAATCAACACAAAAACCGCCGTTAAGCGGTTTATAATTTATTTTACTTCTACATTCCAGGTTCCATCTTTTTGGAATATATATCCATAGTGTCCATTACCTACAAACAGTTGATAATAAACACTTTGATAAGGACCTTTATCGCTACCGTTTATATTCACATACCACTGTCCACTAGCTGTCTGGTACCCAAAGATATAATTATTTCCTTCTATATAAATAGGAGTAGTTTTTACGTATATCCCTTTGTCCTGACCATTTATATTAACGTGATATCCATCATCTTTTCTATAAACGTGATTCTGAGCTAGCTCGTCTTTTTCGTTAGAAAGAACTTCTAGTCCATTTATATTCACATACTTTTTACTATCTTTTATGTAAGAAAAAGAGAATAGAGATTTTTGATAATCATAAACAGTACTATCCATACTTTCATAAGAGCTTCCATTTATATTCACATACTGTTTCCCGCTTTCACTGTATAAAAAGTAGAACTTTTCATTTTTATACATTACACCATTTCCGATATTATCGTACGGACCATATACCTTTCCGTTCATATTAACATATTTCTTACTATTGCTTATGTAAGAAAATCCATAGAACCCACTATCGGAAATATATACTACATTATCAATAGATATATATGGTCCAAGTTTTTTATCATTTATATGGATGTTAAAATAAATATCATCTTTATTCTTAATTGCATAGATACATCCAGCTTGCGAACAGTCTACATTTGTTGCCCCCGCGAATGGACCATTAATTACTCCATTTATATTTACTGACCATCCTTTATCTCCCTCATAAAATGAATATCCATAATTGGATTTAGTAATTATTGGAATCAATGATCGCGGAATACCTTTTTTCTCCGATCTTTGGTATGGTCCAGATATTGATCCATTCAAATTTATGTATTGAGATCCACTTTTTTCATAAAAGAATGCAAATCTACCATCAACCATCATTAATTTACTAGCAGAATCATACGGACCATAAGTTCGTACTCCTTCTGGAGAAGGGGTGACGACATCAGGATTAGTTGGGGTAGTTTGCACTGGTTGTTCTTTTTTAGCAAACAATGACGTTATTGTAGAAAAAATATCTGGATTAAGTTTTAATATGTTGGAAAAAAGAATTACACTGGCAATCAAGGTTAAAGAAATCAAAACTATTATTGAAGGAATAAGTATGGATTTTTTCTTTGGAGTATCATCAATTTTTTTACCATTAAAAATAATCTGCGGTTGTTGATTTTCTTTGCCTTCAACCGAAACTAGGGGAGTGGGAATACTGCTTTGATTTTGAGAAGCAAGGGTTGTACTTGTACCAGTCAAGCCCTGCATTGCAATCACAATATCTTCTTCTCTCCATCCAAAACCAATAAGAGTTTTAATTATCTCTTGATCTCCAACCCCTAATGATTTTTTATGCTTTATGGTATCTATTAGTCTTTGATCAGACATAGTGTGAGGTTTTTTTATAAAGTAATTTTACTATCATTATAAATAAAATTCAAATATTTTGCAAAAATTTATCAAAAAAATTATTAATAAATTAAAACTCGCTTAAGCGAGTTTTAATATTACCAACTTCCGCCTCCGCCTCCACCAAAACCACCACCAGCACCTCCTCCCGAAAATCCACTTCCTCCACTACTTGCAGTTGTCATTGTTTGCGAAATGGAATCACTTAGATTGTTCATACTTGAAACAAAAACCGCTGTATTGAATGTTGAGTAATTTGTTCCCGAATACCAACTTGGATTATATTCCATACCCTCAAATTTTTTAGCCCATTCTTTTTCCAAATCAAATATTATTGCGTAAGGAAGTAATTCTTCAAAATGCTCAGGCTTTTTTGCTGGAGCATTATGAAACTTTATTCTTTCTGCTTCGGCTACCGATATATATTTCTTAAGTCCTAATAAGTACTCTGTTGTTTGGACTCCTTTTATAGTTTTTCTTGGCATTATAAACCCAAAAAATATAATTAGTATTCCTGATATTAGTATTGCCAAAACATTTACCCATCCAAAAAATGGATCAAATATCATTGGTGTTATACACAGGATTGAAACTAGTATTCCAAAAATTATGTAATTAAGCCTTATACTCTGGGGATTCTCTGGAAAATATTTTTCATCAGTTAGTTTTTTATAAATGATTTTTGGACCCTCTAGTGTGATCAGTTTTGATATAGCTTCGGGATTATCTTTTATTTCTGATGTTGATATCTGACTAATATCTTTATTATCCTTGTTTGAAAAAAACGCCTCCATAAGTTTCAGTTGAAAATCAGTCAATTGGGCGTCTGGATTTTTAACTTTCTTAAATGTATAATTTTCTGACTTAAATAATCCCAATGTTTTTTCTTCGGTTTGCTCTATGGTTATATATTTTTTAACTGCGAGTGTTATTATTTCGGCAGCAATTTTTTGCATACTAACACTTTCATCCATTACCGCCTTAGATTCTATTGGTGATAAATTTGGGAGGGGAGAGTATTGGGCGATAATAACTCCTTTTCCTTTTGGATCTCGTCCATATCTTAGCCACATCCATAAAAGGAATATCAAAACTAAGAATGGAATTGCGATACCCCAATTATCTTTAATAAACTCAATAATTTTTTCATTTTGGGTTGGCTCGTATATTAATCCTTTATTAAATCCCATCACTATTGTTATCCCATTACCATTACCAACATTTTCAGCCAAAGACTGATAGGTATTCTTTATCTGCGAAACAGGACATTCATTACCTTCTCCATATTTCCCCAAATAGCATTTTGTATTTATGATTCCAAACCCATTCATAATTACAGTTGCTTTCGCTATTGGAACATTCCATTCAGTCCCAACAGCATTCCAGTAAAATTCATCATGATCGGAAAAATAAGTTATTGCACGATTTACAGTATATGAGATGACATATTCTTTTTTCCCAGTCACGAGTACATCTTCGTCTCCAATCCTTATATTATAAGAATCGCCAGTTCTTGATATTGAAAAATTATAATCATCACCCTTTTCGTTTTTCACTGAAAAATCTTTGTATCTCAAATTAAAACTTCCTGCACTATTCTTATATTTATAAGGAAGATCTCTATATATGCCATGCCTTTCTTCGTCACCAAAATCATAAATAATTGTTTCTTTAACATTTACAGCCGAATCTTGGTTTACCTGTATTTCTACTTTATAATCACTTATCTCCTCTGCCTGTACATCGGAAAAAGAAAAAAACGATACCAAAGCTAATATTATTAATAAAAAGTTTTTTATTTTCATAAGCAAAATTATTATACCCAAAATATACCACACATTTAGTATTTAGTTCTACATCATCCTAATCCTAAAACCAAAACCACTTCAAAGAGTGGTTTTAGAATAACTAACTAACACTAACGCTATTAAATAAAAATTTACAATTCTTGATTATTTTTTGTATCCGTCTACTAAATATAGAATTCCAGGAATAACCGGAATAGCTAAATTAATACTCAGGTTTGCGTCGGTCAAAAATCCAACAATAAAAACAACTACGGTTGAAATAACTATAAACCAGCCTGAAAATTTTGGATACTTCCATCCTAATGCTAAGGCAACAAAAATTAAAGGCATTATAGATAAGGCAAGATTTTCCCATACGGAATAATTAGGATCTATAAATGGTAATGGATTATCATAACCAAAATAAAAAGGTAGAGCAATAAGCAGAATACATAAGGCTAGTATTCTAGATGTCCATTTAATGATTTTCATATTGTTTATTTTTTTTATTAATCTTTTATTATTATTTAAATAATACCATTAAAGATTTTTACATCAAAATAAATTATAAACAGTGAATATGATTTAACTTTAAGACAGAAGGAATCTTCTCCCCAAAAAAACCACCTTAACGGTGGTTTTTTATTACCCGCTTTCGCTCGTTTTCAGCGGACCTATGTCCGCCGAAGCCGAGCTTCAGCGAGGCGAAGGCGGAGGGAGAGGGATTCGTCATCGGATAAATTACTGCTGTAATTTTCCTCCGACCTGGCTCAGCCTCAGACAGGCTTCCGCCTTCGCCCCCTCTCCCAAAAACAAAAACACCATAACGGTGTCTTTTTATTGGCGGAGGGAGAGGGATTCGAACCCCCGGTGAGTTGCCCCACAATAGTTTTCAAGACTATCTCATTCGTCCACTCTGACATCCCTCCAAAATTTTTTCAAAGACTTCTGATATATAACAAACTATATATACTATAAAAATCAATTTTTTACAATATTATTCATGGGCATTTTGTTGCTAGCTTTTAGTACCTAATTTGTGCTATTATGTATTTGCCAATTTTGTGTATTTATAGCTCAAACCATTTAACAAAATTGTTTTTAAATATTAATTAAATGTCTTCCGATGAATATTAAAGAAAATATAAAAAAAATATTACTGCTTTGCGCCTTTCTATTCTTTTTCATTTTTCAGTCAGCCTCAGCTACATCATTACCAGTTAATGCTTATTTTTTTTATGGAGAAGGGTGTCCTCATTGCGCACAAGAAAAGCCTTACCTTTCTAGTCTAAAAAATAAATACTCTAGCTTAACCATAAAAGAATTTGAAATATACCACAATCAAGAAAATGTGAAGCTAATGCAAGATATTGCCTCAAAAATAAATGCGAATGTGACTGGTATTCCATTTTTAGTAATAGGGGATAAATACTTTGTTGGTTATACAGAAGGGATAACTTCTACAAAAATTGAAGAAAGAGTGAAAGAATGTTCACTTAGAGCATGTGTTGATATTGTTAGTCCAATTATAGAAAACCATAATAATACAAAAACAATAGATCAACAGCGCAACAGTGATAATTCTTCCCAAGAAAACCTCAATCAAGAGAATAGTATGGTTATAAAAATTCCACTATTCGGAAATATTGACGTTATGAAGTTTTCTCTTCCGGTTTTAACTGTACTTATAGGAATCTTAGATGGATTTAATCCTTGTGCTATGTGGACACTGTTATTTTTGATAAGCTTGCTCTTGGGAATGAAAGATAAAAAAAGAATGTGGCTACTTGGTTCAACTTTTATTGTAGCATCAGCATTTGTTTATTTTTTATTTATGGCTGCCTGGCTAAATCTAATTATTTTCTTAGGCTTTGTTATATGGGTTAGAATAGTAATAGGAATTATCGCATTAGTTGGAGGAGGGTATAGCTTGCGTGAATTTATGGTCAATAAAACTGGTGGTTGCTCCATAGAGACAAGCAACAAAAAGAAGAAAGTTTTTGATAGAATACGATCAATCGTTGGACAAAAAAACTTGTTATTATCTTTAGTTGGAATTATTCTTTTAGCTTTTGCAGTTAATCTTGTAGAATTAGTTTGTTCTGCTGGTCTGCCTGCAATATATACTCAAGTCCTTGCTCTAAGTAATCTACCTACATGGCAGTATTATTTATATATACTTTCTTATATATTCTTCTTCATGTTAGACGATTTAATAGTTTTTTTTATTGCCATGATTACACTTGAAATGACAGGCGTCACCACCAAATATGTTCGCGCATCACGTCTTATTGGTGGTCTGTTAATGCTTGCGATTGGTCTTATGCTTATATTTAAGCCCGAATGGTTAATGTTTGGCTAGTTAACTTTAAAGAAAAAATGACAAAAAAATCAGAAAAAATCTATATAATATTTCTTTGCATTATTCTTGTAGGAATTATATTTACGTTGGGGTATTTTTATTATCAAAAAGAAGTATCTAGAAACGCCGAAGATATTCCTTTGGTTAATCATCACAAACAGCAGTCTACATTAAATATTGAGGGCGATTATTATATGGGGGAGCAGGGGCAAGGTTATTATCAAAAACTTGAGATCAAAAAAAATACTGGCGACTTATATCGTATTGCTATAAGTTATGGCGGGGCTACTAAAGGATGCAGTTTTGATGCGATGGGAAAATTGAGTAATAATAAAATAGAAATAGCTCTAAAAGATATTGAACAAAATCTCAAGCAAAATATGATTATTTCTTTTTTGGAAAATAAAACTATTATTAGTAGTTCGGGCAAAAATAACAATGAATTAATTTATTTTTGTGGAGGAGGATCTTCTCTTGCTGGAGAATATATCAAGAGTAATAAAGAGAAATAGTATAGAAACCAGCGCAATGCTGGTTTTTTTTATCTCTTTTCGTCCATTTATTTGGATGTTATAGTTAATCTAATATGAAACAAAAATTTTACGCATACTTAATAGGGGAGACTAAAGGGATAGTAGATAACTGGCAAGAATGTCAGAGTCTTGTTTCGGGAAGACAAGGAGCAAAGTACAAAAGTTTTGAAAGTAGGGGCGAGGCAGAGAGATGGCTTGATGCGGGAGCTGATTATTCCATAAAACACATAGCCGCTGAAAAAGGAGTGTATTTTGATGCTGGAACTGGCGGTGGCAATGGTACCGAGATTAATATTACCGACGAAAACGGAAACAGTCTCTTAAAAGATATCTTTCCGTCCAGTAGTCTCAATCCGAAGGGGCATTATCCTCTTCCGGGAAAAACTAATAATTTTGGCGAATTATGTGCCTGCAAATTCGCACTAGAAATATCTCTTAAAAAAGGAAACAAAACAATTTTCGGAGATAGCAAGCTTATATTAGACTATTGGTCAAAAGGATTTATAAAAAAAGATTTGCCTCAAGAAACGATTGATCTTGCAAACGAAGTTAAAAACCTTAGATATATATACGAAAAAGATGGTGGGAAATTAGTACACATTTCAGGGGGAAGTAATCCTGCCGATTTAGGATTTCATAAAGGTTAAAAATATTATGGAAATAAAAACATATCTAAAACTTTTCTTAATAATAGTTCTTTCTTTTTTTGCTAAAAAAAGAAAACGATAGTCTTTATTTCGGAAAAGCAATGTATTCTATCTTTCCATGCGGTCAAGACCCAGCAAATTCCTTTCCATGTTATGCCAACTGGGATATAGGGATATTAATAATAGGTATTTTTGTTTGTGCTTGTTTACTGATTTCTGCGATTATAGATGTAATAAAGTATGATAAAAAATAATATGGATGTTATAAATCATATACGAAAAACGCTAAAAGATAATTCCGACGAACAAATAAAAGAAAGTTCAAAGAGATATTTCAAAGAAGCTATCAAAGTTTATGGCACAAAGACTTCCTTTGGTTTGAAGCTGGCAAAGGATAGCTATAAAGAAATAAAAGATATTCCAAAAGAAAAAGTTTTTTCTTTATGCGAAGAGTTATTTCAGTCTGGATATATGGAAGAATCATTTATTGCTTGCACTTGGGCTAATAACAAAATAGATGAATTCGTAAACAAAGATATCAAGATTTTTGAAAGGTGGATTGATGGTTATGTCAGTAATTGGGCAACTTGCGATACTCTATGCAATCATACAATAGGGGACTACTTAGAAAAATTTCCAGAGAGTGTTAAGGAGCTTAAGAAGTGGGCAAAATCTAATAACTTGTGGTTGCGTCGAGCAGCTAGCGTTTCGCTCATACTACCGGCTAGAAAAGGAGATTTTTTGAACGATGTTTTTGAAATAGCAGATATCCTTTTGCTAGATAAGGAAGATTTGGTCCAAAAAGGATATGGGTGGATGCTCAAAGAAGCGAGCCGCAAACATCAAAAAGAAGTTTTTGATTATGTATTAAAAAACAAAAAAGTGATGCCGAGAACAGCCCTTAGGTATGCAATAGAAAAAATGCCAAAAGAATTAAAAACTGTGGCGATGGAAAAATAATAAAATTAAAAATAAACCAATGGAAACAGAAAATCAACAAAACTGTGAAAGTTGTGGAATGCCTCTTGATGGTAAATTTATTTCCAAATTAGATTCACGTTATTGTGTTTATTGTCAAGATCAAGAAACAGGAGAGTTAAAAAATTACGACTCTGTTAGGGCGGGATCAATTGATGCTGCCGTAAGGTTGATGGGAAAAACTCCCGAAGAGGCAGAAAAAATGGCAGATGAAATATTGCCAACTTTGCCAAGATGGATTAATAAATAGCAATAAATAAAATACTATGGAAAACAACTATAAGCCATGCTGTCCAGAATTCAACCCATCGCTATTTGATGGAAAAGAATTTGATTGGATGCAAAAAACTTTTATCAAGGATAGTGTTATGACTTTCATGCATATGCCACTCAATTTGCATCAGGTGATGCTAAGGATGTGGAATAAAATAAAAAATGCTGAAGCTGCTCCTGCTGACCAAGATTTTCTCATGCTTTGCTACGATCCTTCGGCTTGGAAAACAGAAGTCTATATGACAACTACAAAGATTGTTCCAAACGCTAACAACATCACCCTTTCAGGAAATTTTATGGCAAAAGTTTTTGACGGTCCATACAAGGATGTTTCAAAATTCTTCAAAGAAATGGAAACCTATGTCGCCTCAAAAGGGAAGTCTATTTCCAAGATATACATACACTACACTTATTGTCCAAAATGCATTAAGCATTACGGACACAATTACATGATATTCTTCGCCGAAACGCAAGAAACGGTAATATAAAAAATATCAAATAAGCTCCTACGGAGGAGCTTTATTTTTTTGGAGGTCCGACCTCGCCCGCCGGAAGCTATATTCTATATAATTAAAATTTTTGGAGGTCCGACCTCCATTTTTCGTTTGTCATTCCCGCTATTTTTGTTTGTCATTCCCGCTTGTCTCGCCGCAGGCGGACGAAGGCGGGAATCTATAAGAATTCCTTAAGCTTTCTCTCAAGAAAGCTACAAAGTACTAATTACTGATTACTAATTACTAACCCCTAATTTTAAACTAATTACGAATTACTAATCCCTAAGGTATTTGACGATGATAAATTAATACGATAAGATAACACAAAATAAACAATAAAGGACAAAATTATGGAGATCCAAAAAGAAAAAACATTTGTAATCATAAAGCAAGATGGAGTTCAGAGATCGTTAATCGGAGAAATTATCAGCAGGATTGAAAAAACTGGCTTGAAGTTAATCGCTATGAAGTTTGCATATGCAACCGAAGACCAATGTTGGACACACTATAACAAAGATGATGTTTGGTTTGAGTCAAAGGGTCAAATCACAGTAAAAAACCGTGAAGCAATGGGATTGCCAGTAGAAAAACCTGCTATTGAATACGGAAAAGATATCATGAGAGGAAATATAAAATATATGACGTCTGGTCCGCTAGTAATGATGGTTTGGCAAGGTAATAAAGCAGTAGGTGTCGTAAAAAAGATTGTTGGAGGCACAGAACCTTTAACATCAGATGTTGGTACTATAAGAGGTGATTTTACTTTGGATTCTTATGAATTAGCCAATATGGATGGTAGGGCAGTTAGAAACCTTATTCACTGTTCAGATATGGTGGAAGAAGCGGAAAGAGAAATCAAAATTTGGTTTAGCGAAAACGAAATAATGAAATATCGCTTAGTGAGCGAAGAAATTTTATACGATGTAAACCTTGATGGCATCAAGGAATAATTAATTTTAGGATTTCAAGCTCGCTTGCCTTATTCTTCGCAAGCGAGTTTTGTTTTTGAAACGTTTTAGAATTTATCTACGTATTTATTTTTGCGTGCACTGCCTTTTTAAAAGGGCTTCTTTTTGCTTTTTTGATAGAATTACTATTTATGATTAAATAAAAAAATGGATAGAATTAAATTTCAAATATTATTTACAGTTTTTATTGATATATTAGGATTTGCAATTATTATTCCTACACTTCCTTATTATGTGGAATCATTCGGTGCTACGCCATTACAATTAACATTATTAATGGCAGTTTTTTCTTTCTTTTCTTTTTTTAGTGCCCCGATATTAGGAGCCATGTCTGATAAATTCGGAAGACGTCCCATATTAATTGCTAGTTTAGCCAGTACGGCTTTTGGATGGGTAGTTTTCTCAATGGCAAATACACTGTGGATGTTGTTTTTAGGAAGGATAATTGATGGGATAGCAGCAGGAAATATACCCATAGCCCAAAGTTATTTAGTAGATATTGCAAAAGATGAAAAAGAAAGAACCGAAAATTTAGGAATGATCGGAGCAATTGTCGGAATTGGTTTTATAGTTGGTCCCGCAATAGGGGGATTACTTTCTGGAATAGGACCAAATATTCCATTTTGGTTTGTGGCAATACTTTCACTAATAAATACCGTATTGTGTTGTTTTTATTTACCAGAGGTTCATACAAAACGTGATTTGCATCAAGGGAAAATCAGTCTTAATCCCTTAAAACCAATAGTAAAAGCTATCAAATCAAAAAAACTTAGGGCAGGGTATGGAATCTGGCTTTTATTTGCAATTCCTCTTTGTATTTATCATTCTATATTTGCCCTATATCTCAATAGTGCATTTGGATATACTGCCGTTGGGTCGGGTCTCTTTCTCACTTTTGTGGGATTAATAATCGCCTTCAATCAAGTTGTCCTAATGAAGAATTTTTGGCTTAAATTTGATGCAAAAAAATTAGAGATCTTCATTTTCCCAATCTTTGCTTTATCGTTTTTCTTTATGTCACTAGAACAGGTGATAATATTTTATCTTGCGGTAATTGCCTGTACTACTACGCAAGTTATTCTAAGAGCATTGATACCTAGTCAGCTTGTCGGTAAAGATGATAATCATAGGGGAGAAATAATGGGAACCTTAGCATCAATTGAATCAATAGCGATGATTGTGGGTCCGATAATAGCTGGTTATGCATTTGAGTGGAATATTGCTTCTCCTTTCTGGATAGCAGGAATTATCGCTCTATTCCTTGTGACTGTTTCTTTCTACAATTTCAAAAAACTAAAAGCTATTCCCACAGCACAATAGAATATTAATCAGGGGAGGTCCGACCTCGCCCGCCGGAAGCTATATTCTATATAGTGAAAACTCTTGGAGGTCCGACCTCCAATTTCTTTCGTCTGTCATTCCCGCGAAGGCGATTAATTTCTTTGTTTGTCATTCCCGACTGTTCGCTAATGCGAACCTGATCGGGAATCTAATAAGATGTCTTCAAGTTTGCCAAAGGCAAACCACCAAGTACTAATTATTTATCTCGCAGAAGCCCGAAGGGCGTAGGTCACCTTCACAACCCTTCGGCGGATTTATCCGCCAAAGGTTCGCTTCGGCGAACCGAAGGCGGACGAGTTACTAATCTCTAATTTTTAAGCTATAATAATATTATTAATAAAATAAATTTATTAAAAATATGCAGGAAGTTTTTACAAAAGAAGAAGTTAAAATAACCGGAGAGTCATTGGGAGTTGATTGGAGTAAGTTTGATATAGATCAATTATGGAGGGGAGTACACATTGAATTAGAACATGGTACAAGAAATCCAAATACAAACGTCACCAATGACGACAAATTGATAACCACAAAAATCGCATTAGCTCACTTAAATGAGTTTCCAGATTATTACGATAGATTAGAAAAACTAGAAAAAGAAGCAGAAGCTTTTTGGGGAAAATAAAAAATACCGAGAAAAATCTCGGTCTTTTTTTAGAATCTACGACAGGGGAGGTCGGACCTTTTGGAGGTCCGACCTTGGGCGAGGTCCGACCTCGTCCGCCGGAAGCTATATTCCACATAAAGAAAACTCTTGGAGGTCCGACCTCCTAATCCCTTATTCTGTTTGTCATTCCCGCCATCCTGTTTGTCATTCCCCTGAAGAGGGGAATCTATACGACAGGGGAGGTCGGACCTCCAACGACCCCTATTCTTTATTTGTCATTGCGAACTTCGTAGAAGTGAGGCAATCTTTTTCATTTGTCATTCCCGCCGTCCTATTTGTCATTCTCGCTTGTCTCGCCGCAGGCGGATGAAGAAGGGAATCTATAAAAATTCTTTAAGCTTTCTGTAAGAAAACCACAAAGTACTAACTGTGTCATTCCGAAGCTTTCTTGTCTGCCGTAGCCAAAGCGAAGGAGAAAGCGTATGATGGCTGTGCCATTCCGAAGCTTTCTGTTTTCAGGAGAAAACGTAGGATGATTACTAACTACGAATTACTAGTTACTAGCTATCTACCAAGGGTAGATAGCCTAAACCCTTGACAAATTGTTAGAAATAGATAACATATAAGTATGTTAAATAATTCTAACATTAATAATAAAAAAATGACAATTAAAAAATACAATATTTTTAGAATGATTATCGTAATAGCTTTAGCAATAATTTTTTCGCAAGCTATTATTTTTCAAAATTTTTTGCTTTCGGCAGGGGTATTAATCATTGGATCATTAATCGTCTATTCAATGCGAAAGAATGTTAAAGAGGTTATGGCTGACGAAAGAGATTATGAGCATGGAGGTAAGGCGGCATTACTTGCCATGCAAATATATTGTTGGATGGGGGTAGTAGCTATGTTTGCCCTTAAATCGCAAGCTTACCTTAACGCTACATATGATATAATTGCAAACACTTTAGCATTTTCAATTTGTATCTTTATGTTATTGTATTCATTTATTTTCCGATTAAAATCAAAAGGAAAATTCTGGAACGGATGGACTGTTTACACTTTTATCGTCTTGGTTCTTTTCATAATCTTAGCCATTATGGGAACGATTAAAATATAGATATGAAAAACAAAATCAAAGAAATAAGAACAAAGCTAAATATCACCCAAGACGAACTTGCTCAAAGTGTAGGAGTAAGAAGGGAAACAATCGTTTTTTTAGAGCAAGGAAAATATAACCCATCATTAAATCTTGCACATAGCGTAGCAAAAAAATTAAAAATAAAAATAGACGATTTATTTATCTTTGAAGAGGAAGATGAAAAGCGTAAATAGTTATAAAAGCACTACCAATAGGTAGTGCTTTTTATTTTAATTACTTGGACCTCCAGAAGATGGAGATGTTCTATTGCCTTCAGAGGGAGCTGTTCCGTTTGAGTTATTGTCTCCTCTGGAAGGAGGTGCTCCATCGGACGGTGGGTTTCCTTCAGGTGGCATTCCTCCATCAGGCGGACCATTTTCGCTACCTTCGGGCATCATCTGACCACCATTTAGTTGTTGAAAAATATCAGTCTTGTCTTTATTGTTTGATGTATTGTTTTGCATAAAGAAAAAGAACACCGCTCCAAGAATCACCAAAATTATCACTATTGCTATATACTTTGTTTTTTTATTCATTATTTATTTACCCGTATTAATTAACCTTTGTTATGATTATTAATACGCTAATAACATAATGAATGGTGCAACAAAAAAACTGCCTACTTAGCAGTTTTTTTTGTTGCTTCAATCAAGAATAATATTCCGGTTAGTAGGGGAATCCCTCCGATTAATATTCCTTGCCAATATTGCTGTGGGGCTGAAATAAATATAAGATAGTACAATCCAAGTATGATAAAAAACCAGCATCCTATAACTGGTTTTTTCCATGCAACAATAGTTGCTCCTAGTACGACCAATGTGATGACTAGATGCGACAAGCTATCTTGCCAAGTAAATTCAGGAGAAAAACCCTCTAATATAAATAGAGCAAAGAATCCTACAATCACGATAGATAATATTCTTGACGAATAATATATTATCTTGTTCATATGTTTTAATTATAAAGCAAGAAGCTTAAAAGTCTAGTAAAGTATTAACATCTTATCGTATTTGCTAAAAATATACTTTTATGTTATTATATAAAAGCGCTGCAGGGCGTGATAGTAATGAGCGTTCATAGATTTGGCGTTGAAGTCACCTCAATCAATGACGTCCATATTTGGCTGAGGACTGCAATTTCAACCATTATCAAAAAAAATGTGGAAATCGGTATTTCCGAACTCCATTCGCATAAATTGCAGGGAGACAAGCTACCAGTATTGATGATATGTGGAAGTAATCTTCCAGATGGAGCAAGAGAAAGTAGCTCTTCCAATGGCAAATATGCATGGAAGATGTTTCCGTTGAACAATGTCCGATCTCCAATTGATGGAGTAATCAGGTATATTGAAAGCCTGATAGAATCTCGTCACGAAGAGTGGATGAGTACAATTGAGGACATTCTTGAATCAGAAAACGAAACTAATCCATCTCTTGCAATTGAGTTTTCTGGATATGAAATCAGAAAGCAAGATGATACCGAGGAGAGAATTATAGTCTCCATTATGTATACAGGCATTTATTAAAGCCTGTTTTTTTTATTAATTTTCACGAAGACTCACGAGAGGTCCGACCTTTTGGAGGTCCGACCTTCAAAAGGTTGGACCTCCTAATCCCTTCTCCTGCTTGTCATTCCCGTTTACCCGCCTATGGAGGGCTTATCTCGCCGCAGGTGGATGAAGAGGGGAATCTAATAAGATATCTTCAAGTTTACCAAAGGCAAACCACAAAGCACTAATTATTTATCTCGCAGAAGCCCGAAGGGCGTAGGTCACCTTCACAACCCTTCGGCGGATTTATCCGCCAAAGATTCGCTTCGGCGAACCGAAGGCGGACGAGTTACTAATCCCTAATTATTCTTGTCATTCCCGCCGTTCTATTTGTCATTCCCCTGAAGAGGGGAATCTATAAGAATTCCTTAAGCTTTCTCTCAAGAAAGCTACCAAGTACTAGTTACGAATTACGAGTTACTAATCCCTAAAAAACGTATATTGACCTAAGCCCCTTTTTTATATAGTATAGTTATATTGAAATATTGGAGAGGTGCCAGAGTGGCCGAATGGGGCATCCTGCTAAGATGTTAACTGTGAAAACGGTTCGAGGGTTCGAATCCCTCCCTCTCCGCCTTCGCCTCGCTGAAGCTCAGCTTCGGCGGACAAAGTCCGCATGAAGACGAGCGAAAGCGGGCAATCAAAACTTAGATGCTATTATAGCATCTTTTTTTGTTGCGGAATCGGGCGGGATTCGAAGACTTTTGCCTGACTGAGGCAAAAGTCAGGTCCCGGAGCCAATTTCAGCAGAAATTGATGCGATGGGGCGAATCCCTCCCAATGCAAGGAAGGGGATTCGAAGACGGAGGCACGGGCTGGTGCCGAGTCGGGTCGTTAAAATTTTTCAGCAGAAAAATATTTAAGGACGAATCCCTCCCTCGTCTTTTTTTGTTGCGGAATCCCTCCCGCATACCGCAGTAATTAGTTTTGTATAATTTTTTATGTGATGATATAATAAACTAGGTATATTTCGGTTTAAGAGGCGTTCACAATCAAAAATCGAAAGGGAAGAATTGCAAGTAATACTCTAAATAATTTACATTTCTTTAGGCACAATTACTGATTAGGATTGAATATAATTACATTATACATGAATTTTCCGCAAAAAATTGCAAGAGTATTAGTGATTTAATAAAACAAAGTTTATGACAAAAAACGAAGCGATAACAGAGTTGGCAACAACTTTTAACATAAATTTAATTTATGCTCACAGGGTTTTTTCTCTTGCAGATAAGACTAATCTCATAGAAGACTCTTCCCGTATTATCGCAGAAAAGCCAAAGCCATTTGTTAAGTGGGTGGGGGGGAAAAGACAACTCCTCGCACAATTTCGCTTAATGAATCTTTATCCACCCGAAAAGTTTAATATTAAAAATGGAAAATATTTTGAACCCTTTGTTGGTGGTGGTGCTGTATTCTTTGATTTACTTCCTGAAAGGGCTCATCTTTCTGATCTTAATCATGAGCTCGTCGTTACTTACAATATTATTAAAAGTGATATTGAAAGCCTAATAAAATCACTCAAAAAGCATAAAGTAGATAAAGAATATTTTTTAAAAATACGTTCGCGAAACCCGGAAGACCTTTCCGATTTGGATATTGCTTCTCGTTTTATTTATTTAAATAGAACTTGTTTCAATGGTATGTATCGTGTAAACAGTAAGGGTAAATTTAATGTTCCATTTGGTAAATACACCAATCCTCTTATTTGCGATGAAGATAATCTCCGAAAGGCATCTAAAGCTTTAAAAAATGTTGAGATAAAAAAACAGGACTATAAAGAAGTACTCAAAAAAGCAAAAAGAGGAGATTTTGTTTATTTTGATCCGCCTTATTATCCAGCAAGCAAAACTGCTTCGTTTACTTCTTATACCAATAAATCATTTTTGGATAAAGAACAGATTGAATTAAGAGATGTATTTGTAAAATTACATAAAAGAGGTTGTTTTGTTATGCTCTCCAACTCTGATACTTTATTCATAAACAAAATTTATTCTGGACTTGAAGGTGTTCGTATTACGAAAGTACAAGCAAATCGTGCTATTAACTCCAATGCTTCCAAAAGAGGGAAGATTAGTGAGGTATTGATAACAAATTACTAATAGGTGTTTTTAAGAAGGAAAAAGGATTTTATGAATGATTACAATTTTAAATTGATAAATAATCCAGAAGTTATTAAGTGGTGCTATGAAGGTATTACTGATGTTTCTTTAAAAAACACAGAAAGCGAAAAAAAATTAAAAGAAGCAAAAGAAGAAGAAAAGAAGTGGGGAAATAAAGTAATGGGAACTGATGACGGAAAACAGTGGACTACTGTATTATGCCAAGATCTAGTGAAGGAGGCTCTTATAAAACTCGGAAGAAAAAATGTAAGAAAGACTGAGCAAAAAAAGAGTTCATTAAGGGATAAAAAATATGATCCAGATTTGGAATGTGATGATTATGTTTATGAAGTGAAAGGTAGGAGCTGGTGTACACCAGGAACCGCAGGAGAGAAGATACTCGGAGTTCCTCTAAAGTATGGCGAATTGCCTCGCTTATACAAAAAACCTCTTCAAATCGTTCTGGTTGGATATCAAGAGTATGAAGCAAGGGGAAAATTTGCTTTCGGGGATTTGCTAGATAAAAATAATCAAACTCAAGAGTTAAGAGAAAGTTTGGCGTTTTATAAAGACCATAATATTGAATACGTTGCTTTCACTGATATTTTGAAAAAAATAGGCTATAGCGATAAAAAATATAACTAATTTGATTTACTAGATAGACTGAACTATAAAGTTTATGGAAATCAAAAAAGAAAAAGGTTTAAAATTGTGTCCTAATGATTTTGAGCTTGAATGCACAACGGTATGGGCGTTTCCAAGACGAGGGAATTGGGCAACTCACACCTCAGATTGGCGCGGAAATTGGTCACCCGAAGTGGTGCGTAATCTTATTTTAAGATACTCAAACGAAGGAGATCATTTGCTTGACTGCATGGTTGGTGGCGGAACTACGGCAATAGAAGCAAAAATCTTAAACCGTCACATCACTTGCGTTGATATCAATGAAGAAGCGCTAGCAAGAACTAAAGAATGCCTTGAGTTTGAAGCGAATAACAAATCAAAACAAAGAGTGATTAAATGCGATGCAAGGGATATGAATTTCATCAAAGATGATGAGATTGATTTTGTTTTAACTCATCCACCATATGCAGATATTATAAAATACAGCGAGGGCAAAATAAAAGAGGATTTATCAAATATACATAATATAGATATTTTTGTTGACGAAATAGAAAAAGTTGCAAAAGAACTATTTAGAATCTTAAAGAAAGGAAAATATTGTGCAATTTTGATGGGGGATACACGCAGAAACAAAATGTATCAGCCCCTTGCTTTTAAAGTAATGCAGAAATTCATAGATGTAGGTTTTATCTTGAAAGAAGATATAATAAAAAGGCAGTTTAATTGCAAGGCAACAGGATTTTGGATTACAAAATCAAAAGAATCAAACTTCTTACTGATAATGCACGAGCACCTCTTTGTATTCCAAAAGTAATCTGTAAATCAATTTATCTATCCGAACTAACACCACCTAAAAAGGTGGTTTTGCTTTAATAAAACTTGACTACAAAAGCCAAAAGGTCCAATATTTAGTTAAAGATTTTGCTCATAAAATCAAGAATCTCTAGAAGATAATTTTGTATTATTTTATTACAGTTCTTTTGTGTTAGATAGATTATTCTCTTGAAGTACAGTAAATGTAATACATTAAAGTGCTTTGTTTCTAAAAAACAAAAACTGCGAAGGGCGATGGCAGATTATTAAAAATATTGACGAAAATAAATAAAATATATGTATCTAAAAAATATTGCTATCAAAAACATAGGACCAATAGAAGATTTTTTTGTTGAATTACCTTTTAAAGATGGAAATCCCAAGCCAATAATTTTTGTTGGTGAAAATGGATCTGGAAAAACAATTTTACAGTCACAAATAATAGATAGTTTCTATGAAATTGGGAGCTCTCTTTTTGATGATGTAGGCATTCAAGATGGACTCGTAAGGAGTTATTATAAAATTTCAGGCAGTGTAAATGTAAAAATGGGCAAAAACGAAGGATTTTCTCTTTTAAAATTTATTGATAGCGAAAATCAAGTTTTAGAATACTTTGATAAATTTGGTAAAGTGGAAAAAGAAGATTTCACAGATTATATTACGGATTTTGAACTTTCTCCAGATGATTCAAAAAAATCTCAAAAAAAAGTAACGGAAGTAAATAATCTTAGAAAAGAAAAATTGCAAAATGAGTTCATTCAAGGTGTGCACTTTTTCCAACCAGCTTATAGGTACGAAGAACCTTTTTGGAAAAATGATCCTTTTAGAGATTATCCAAGATTCGAGGATAAAAAATTTTTTGCTGGAAAATTAGCAAAGGAATTTGAAATAATATCATCAGTAAGAGAAAATAAATCTTTTTTGTTAGATTTAGTTCTCGATAGATACGTCCAAAAAGTAAATCCTATTAATGTAATCTTGTGGAATAACATAAACCTTATTTTAGGAAAGATATTAAAGAATACAAACTATAAATTTGCTATTGGTCCAAGAAGTGGATATAGAGTTTCTATAGTGGAAGAAGATGGTTCAGATAAACCTAAGCAAATACTTCCTAGTATAGATAATCTTTCTTTAGGAGAATCCATTCTGTTAAATCTTTTTATAAATGTCATTCGTCATGGTGAAAATTATTCAAAACAACTTAATCAAATACAAGGAATTGTTGTAATAGATGAAATAGACGTTCATTTACATACAGATTTGCAAAATTCAGTAGTACCAGAACTGATAAAACTATTTCCAAAAATTCAATTTATTATTACTACACATTCACCTTTGTTTTTGTTGGGTATGAAAAAAGCTTTTAGCGAAGAAGAATTTGAGGTTAGAAATATGCCAAAAGGAGATCTAATAACGATAGAAAGATTTTCTGAGTTTGAAAATGCATATAATGTTTTAAAAGAAACGGAAAAATTCGAAAATGAAGTAAAAATAAAAGTTATTGCTAATAAAAAACCGATTATTTATGTAGAGGGTCCGACAGATGTTCAGTATATTAAAAAAGCATATGAATTATACACAGAAAAACATGACAATTTTGAAATTGATATCATAGGAGAAAAAACTCAGATTGGAACTAAAAACTCAAACAATAATGCGCTGTCTAATGCTCAAAAACTGCTTAGAGCAAATCTAAATTTGTTAAGCCAAAAAGTTGTTTTACTAAATGACCCCGAAGAGCATATTACAGAAGAAGACTACAATAGTATTCTTTATGTTAGAAAAATACCTAAATTTGATGAAAATCCTCTTCAAAAAGGAATAGAAAATCTTTTTGAAAAAAAGTTAATTGATAGGGCGAAAGAAGGTAATTTAAAATGTTTTCAGTATCGTGTTGTTGGCACAGAAGAAAAAGAGCATAAAATTGTTGATGGTCAAAAACAAACTGTTTGCACTTGGATTTGCCAAAACGGATCAAGAGATGATTTTAAAAATTTTAAAGAGATATTTAAAATCATTAAAAAAATTGTAGACTCTGACTAAAAAATTGAAAAGTATTATAAAAAAAGAAAAATAGAAATTTGAATTAATTTAACGTTGTAATTTGTAGCACTCTTCTCCTCCCTCAATTTTTCTGGTAGAATGCAATTACAACTTAATCACTGGCCGAAAGACCAGCGACCTAACCCCTTTGGTTCTTCCAAAGGATATGGTCGGGAATCCCAACGAAGATACTGAACCCCCCGTTCAGCAGCTCTTCGTTGGGTCGTATCGGGAAACCGGTATGGGGCCGCAAGGCCTGGCTGGCGTGGGGTTTTGTGTATAAGCATCAACTTACTCCAGCTGACTTAGCTGTTTTATTTTATGCAATTTTTCCTTTAAGATTCCCGCCTCCGCGGGAATGACAAAAAAAGAAAACTTATAAGATTCCCGCCTCCGTCCGTCTGCGGCGAGACAAGCGGGAATGACAAAGAAAAAAAGAAAACTTAAAAATTAAAAGGATTAAAAACATGGCTAAAATGCAAACAAGAACAATGTTTCAAGTTGCCATAAAGGATCTAGTAGATATTTGTCCTCATTGCGAATCCAGAGCACATTTTCAATTACTGTTTTCTGATAGTTATCAAGAAGGCGATGACAGCATTATCTATTATGCTATTTTTAGATGCGTGCCATGTAAAAAATTAATCCTAAAGACTTTTAAATTTTGCAAAAACGAATTCAGCAATAATAATCTATCGGCAGTAGGCTGGCAAGACAAGTTTCCAAAAGAAAAAGCGCCCAATGTTAGCAAGTTTGATGGTGCTGTCCCGCTAAACGCTTTGGAAGATTTTATAGAAGGAGTTATCTGTCTGCACAACAAGTGTCCACGAGCTGCGGTATCCATATTTAGGAGGTCTTTGCAGGCGGCACTTATAGATAGGGGAGCGAGCAGGAAGCTGGACCTGATAGAACAGATAAAGAACGCTTCCTTCCTTACAAAGGATATAAAAGAATGGGCATATAGTATTAGGATTTTTGGCAACTGGGCGGCACACCCCCAGAGTGACAACCTAAAGGATGTAGATGAGAAAATCGCCCTAGAAACCAAGCTATTCTTAGAAGAATTTTTCAACTATGTTTATGTAATGCCACTTCGCGTAACTAATGCCCGCAAGAACACCTCCCTTGATTAAACCGAGGTCCGACCTCCAAATATCTTAAAGTTATATGTTTTGTGTTTTTATTTCTGAATGATATAGTATAATCAATGTGTTTTACTAAAATTATTCGTATTCGTGAACAAATAAATCATCTAAAAATCAAAACGCAAAAAATATTTAAAAAATGTTGTCAAAGCTTATGTAGGGTACTAGGATTTAAAAAATTTATGGCAAGTATAAATTCAAAACAAATGATAACTGGAAAATCCTTTGAGTATGCTCTTCTCATTACGCTTGAAGAGAAACTGAAGAATAAAACTAATCTTAAAGTTATAGAAGACCCAGCTTTTGATGTTGCAAAAAGTTGCTTTAATAATGTTTCTGCAAGCGAAAAAAGTGAATATCTTTTATCGGCTAGCTTTGCTGTAAATTTTTTGATGGACATGGAACCAAGACTTTCAAATGATATTGGAAAAAATGACACCTTACAGTTAGGAATTTTACCTGATTTTCATGGAATATCTGGTGATGTTCGTGACGTGCTTGCTGTCCGTTCACTCCAAAAATGGGAGATAGGTTTTTCGGCAAAGAATAACCACAAAGCCGTAAAACACTCTCGTCTATCTTCAAGTATAGATTTTGGTGATCAGTGGCTAGGTATCAAAAATTCAAAAGAATATTTTGACACAGTAAAACCTATTTTTGACAATCTCGCAAAAATTAGAAAAGATAGTGAGGCGAAGAAAAAATGGAGCGAGTTGGGAGATTATCACTCAACAGTATATGTCCCGATTCTTAAAGCATTTATAAAAGAATTAAAAAGTCTTTATAAAAATAACCCTCAAAAAGTTGCTTCTAATTTGGTTGCTTATCTTGTTGGAAATAAAGACTTTTACAAAGTTATTAAAAGTAAAAATTCTGTTGAAATTCAGGCTTACAATCTAAAGGGGACATTGAATCTTCCATTCCAAAAAATTCAACCAAAATATAAAACTCCACAAGTTCCGCTCCCTACAGAAATCACAAGCATAGATTTTAAAACAGATAATAATACAACAGTAATAGTCACTATGAATAATGATTGGACCCTTTCTTTCCGAATACATAATGCAAGTTCCAGGGTGGAATCATCACTTAAATTTGATATTAATCTTTTGAAATCTCCAGAGAAATTATTTAAAAATACCTTAACTATAAGCAAAGATTAACTTTATGAAACTAGTATCATTATTCACGGGCGCAGGGGGACTTGATCTCGGCTTTGAAAAAGCTGGTTTTGAGATTATTTGGGCTAATGAATTTGATAAGACAATTTGGGACACATTTCAAACTAATTTCCCTCATACAAAGTTAGATAAAAGAAATATTACCGATATTAAACCTTGTGAGATTCCAACGGCAGATGGTTTTATAGGGGGACCGCCATGTCAAAGCTGGAGTGAGGCAGGGGCTGGTCGCGGTATCAATGATTCACGTGGACAATTATTCCACGATTATATCCGTCTTTTGAAAAATAAAAAGCCGAAGTTTTTCCTTGCTGAAAATGTTTCTGGGATATTGCATCCAAAACATTCGGAAGCTTTCTTAAATATTATTAAAGATTTTAAAAAAGCTGGGTATGATGTTTCTTATGAGTTATTAAATGCCAATGATTTTGATGTTCCTCAAGATCGTAATCGTGTAATTATAGTTGGATATAGAAAGGATATTAAAAAGAAATTCAAATTCCCAGAACCCCAAAACTATAAGCCAGTACTAAAAGATGCCATATGGGATTTACGAAAAGCTAAACCTGCCAAAGACGGAAATAAAACAAATGGTGAAAATAATCTAAAGATATCCAATCACGAATATATGAACGGCGGTTTTTCTACCATTTATATGTCTAGAAATCGTGTTCGTTCATGGAATGAACCTTCTTTTACAATTCAAGCAGGTGGAAGACATGCGCCAATACATCCCCAAGCACCTAAAATGCTGCTTGTTTCTAAAAACAAAAGAGTTTTTGTTTCTGGGCAAGAAAAAAAATACAGACGTTTATCTGTTAGAGAGTGTGCCCGTATTCAGACTTTTCCCGATGATTTTATTTTTAAATATACAAATATAGCTGACGGGTACAAAATGGTAGGCAATGCGGTTCCCGTTAACCTTGCAAAGCATATCGCTCAAAAGATAATGGCTGATTTTAGTTGACATTCTGAGTTTTAAATCTAAAAACGAAAAATATTTTAATTAAATAAAATAAACAAGGTCCGACCTCCAAAAGGTCGGGCCTCTGATTATGTAGAAACCTCTCTCGCTACTGTTATTCCATACACATATTTGGCGCCAGCTTCTTTTAATACTTTCGCGCATTCTTCCATTGTCGCTCCAGTGGTATAGACATCATCAATCAATAAAACTGTTTTATCTTTAAATACAGATGAATCAGTAATGCTAAAGCATCCTTTTATATTCTCCTGCCTTTCCTTTCTTTTTAGCCCCACTTGGGGTTTTGTCTTTTTTATCTTTATTAAACTATGACAACAATAAGGGGTATTCGTAGCTTTCGCAATCAACTCGGCAATTAGCCTGGATTGATTAAATCCTCGCCATCTTTCTCGGCTCTTATGTATCGGGACGGGGACAATTATCATTTCTGATTTAAAATCAAAACCAGTCTCTTTTAAATGTAGCAGTATTAAAATTGTTAATGGAATAGACAAGTCTTTTAACTGAAAACGATATTTCAATTCCGATATTACTTTTTTAACTATTTTATTATCGTAATTTGTTGCCGAATATATTCTATTCAAATATCCAGCAGGGCAAGAAGAACAAGTCTCATATTTACCGATTAAGCGTTTTGGTATTTGGCAAAAACAGTAGCGATAGGGGTTTATTTCTATAAGAGAAAAACAATCCTCACACAAAAAAGTATCTTTTGTTCTGCAACCTATGCAGAGCTTTGGGAAAAATACATCTAATAAAAATTTTAATAATCTTTTAGCCCTTTTCATTTTACGTAAAAAAATGTTAAGATAGTAGTATAAAAAATTCTGAATACAAAATTTTTATCATCTCAAAAATAATTTTAAATTATGTTTTCTTTTCTAAATATTAATAAAAAAAATACAGGAAGTATAGGTATTGATATCGGAACAAAGTCAATCAGAATTATTGAAGCATCTCAAAGAGGGGGTCATAACTATCTTGATAATTATGGTGAAGTTAGTCTTGATATGGCTGGAACAAAAACGTTTCGTTGGTTTGATCAAAACACACTTAACCCCGATATCAAAAATATATCAGCAGCTATTACTGCTATTATGGAAGAAGCCGAAATCAAATCGGAGAAGGCAATTTTTTCGCTGCCAGATTTTTCTACTTTTTTCATAACTTTCAAAATGCCTCCGATGAATAAAAAAGAGCTTGATAGTGCTGTTGCTTTTGAAGCAAGAAAGTACATTCCCATGCCAATGGCTGAAATAGTTATTGATTGGCAATTAATTGGAAACAAAGATACAACAAAAAATGATAATGACATTCTTGTGATGGCTATTCCAAAGTCTGTCATTGAACAATACAAAATGATTGCAGATACTTGTGGCTTGGAATTAACTGTATTGGAAGCGGAAGTATTGGGACTAAAAAGATCACTCGTTAAGGAAAATGATCCTCCAACATGTTTGGTTGAAATAGGGTATCAAAGCACAAACATTAGTATTGTTGATCAGGGCTGTGTATTAACAAGTGTTAGTTATGATATTGCAGGAAAAGACCTTACCTTTGGTCTTGCAGAAACATTAGGCATTGACGTTAGTGAAGCCGAAGAATTAAAAAAATTACATGGATTGGGAGACAATTCCGAAGTTTCTGATGTGCTAGTGGGGGTACTCGCATTGATTTGCGATAAGGTGAAAAAAATCATTAAAGAATTTGAAGGAAAAGAAGGCAAAAAAATCACCAAAGTTCTGTTGAGTGGAGGTACAACCAAAATGTCTGGTTTGTTAAATTTTTTTAGGGTAATGTTCCGTGAAGAAGAATACTTCAAAGATACTCAAATATTAATAGGAGATGCATTTTACAAAATAAATTATCCTTCAGTGCTAGAAAGTAATTTGAGAGATCTTAATTCTTATTTTTCAATTGCAATAGGAGAGAGCTTAAAAAGATTTGAAAAATAACTGTTAATAAATTATAATTAACTTAATAAAAATTTTTAATTTTCTATGGCAATTGAAATAAACGGCAACGAGAAAAATAGTCTTTCTTTTGATTGGCTTTTTCAGCTTTTGTTTGCTTTGGCTATTCTTGTGCTTCTTAGCTCCATTGCGGTTTTTGTTTATTATCAATTTTTTAACATCCAACCCAAGACAAATACCTTAATGCAGTTAAAAACCGATATTCAGAACGACAAAACCCAGAAAGAAAAAACTACCGAGATAGAAGCTGCTGCTATTCAAAATTATGTTGATGATTTTGTTGCATTGTACGAACAAAGACCGAAGATGAGCGGTTTCTTTAGTGGAGCTGGTTTTGAAGGTTGGGTTCATCCAAACGTTTATTTTTCAAATTTTTCAATAGATGCAGATAGTAGGGTCGTTAATTTAAAAGGATATACGACCGATTTCAAACCACTAATTGATCAACTTAAGATATTTAAAGATTTAAGAAATAGGGGGCAGGGAATTGAGAATTATGAAGTTTCTGATATTAAATTAGCAGAAGAGGGTGGGGTAAGTTTTTCATTAGTTATAACAGTTTCCCCAGATACCATTAAACCAAAAACAATATGGACTACAAACAACCCAGCTTATTAGTGACAGTTTTCTTTCTAATTTTAGGGGCTGGCATTTTCTATTTTCTTGATAAGCCATTGGTAGATAATTCTGACAAGCTAGACAAAATGATCACAGAATTATCAAGACAAAAAAGACTCCAGGAGGAACATGCCATGAAAATCGGGGAAATAGGACTTAGTATTAACGCAAGTAATTGGCCAGAAAAAAAGAAAAAAATGGAAATTAATTTTACGTCTAGTCCATTTTATGTTCCCAAGATGGAAAAATTTTTTCGTGATATAATTATGCAAAGTGGTATGACCATTGGAAATCTTTCAATACAATTAGGTTCTGTCGGACCTCAAGCAACTACAACATCTTCGGCAAAAAATCCATCCGAGCAACCTCAGGCAGTTAATCCTGCACAATCATCTGTATCTGGAGTAAAAGGACCAGTTAGAAGAAATAGCTTTTCTATCAGCACAAATGGAACTTATGAACAACTCAAAGAGTTATTAGCTATATTTGAAAAGCAAGCTTGTTTGATTTCTGTCAAAAAAATTGATTTTGGAGAACAGTCAGAAGGTAAATTTACTTTTAATATAACAGGAGAAGTTTATTCTTATTAAAAATATGAATTTTGAAGAAGAAAAAAACGAAATAAGTAATTCAAAGCAGCCTATACTAATAGTTATTCTATTAGTGATTATTGCTGGTGCTTGTTTTTATTATTTTAATCAACAAATAACTAGCTCAATCACAAAAGCTCTAACTCCAAATACAGAGCCTTTTTCACTTGCGGCTGATCCTAGTATTAAATTTGATTTTTTAAATTCCAAAGAATTTGCAGATTTGGTAAGTTTTCCAGATTACCCATCATTCAAAGAGGATGATGAATTGACTGTTAAACCAGGAAGAATTAACCCATTCTCAGCAAGTGGCATAGGAATTCAGCGTCCTCAGGTTTCAACCGAAAGCCCGAAAGTCCAAGATCAAGCAAATCCAGAATCACCTACAAATGCAAATAACTAGAGCGCAGTGTATAGTTTTTATTTTACGTGCAAGTAGATTTAGAATAATTTAAAAATTAAATGTTATTAATCATACCAAAGCTGGTAGAAAAAAAATTAATCACTCCTGCTCAAGCCATTGAGCTTACGGCAAAGTATGAAAAAGAAGCAGCTACTCAAACTGAGGAAGAGTTTTTGTTTTTTGAAAAAGTAGTTGATTCAAAGGTAATAAATAAAATAAGGGGTGAGATTTATAATATTGATATTTTTAATGAGGATGAAGTCACCGAAATACCCACCGATATTTTAACCTACATTCCAGAAGAATCCGCAAGATTTTACAAGATACTTCCTTTAAGGATAGAAAACAAAGTACTCCAGGTTGGAATAGTTGAGCCAGAAAATATTAAAGCGAAAGAAGCGCTTAACTTTTTGGCTCGTCAGCACAAAATAGAATATCGCTTATATCTTATTGAAAAAAGATATTTTGACGATATGTTGAAACAATACAGAAATCTTAATGAAGAGGTGGGAAAAGCTTTGACTGCATGGGAAACAGAAACAAAAGGAGAGGATCTCGGAGTAGAAGTAGAAGTGACAGGATCTTTTAGTAAGGATAGATACGCCGAAGAGGCACCAATTATAAAAATGGTGGCTGTGATTTTAAGACACGCAGTTGAGGGGTCTGCTTCTGATATCCATATTGAGCCAGAAGAAAAACAAACTAGAGTTCGTTTTAGAATGGATGGCTCTCTTTATTCATCTCTTTTTCTTCCATTTCAGGCTCATGCTTCAATTGTTGCCAGAATCAAAATTCTTTCTAATCTTAGATTAGATGAAACCAGAATTCCTCAAGATGGAAGATTTTCTGCTAAGATTGATTCCAAAAATGTAGACTTTAGAGTCTCTACACTACCAACCAAATTAGGAGAAAAAGTTGTTATTAGGGTGCTTGATCCTACCGAAGGATTACGTAATTACGAAGAGATTGGACTAATGAGTAGAAACTTAACCCTCATTAGAGAAGCTGCCGAAAAACCATATGGATTAATCCTTGTCACTGGACCTACAGGATCTGGTAAAACAACAACCCTTTATTCTATTCTTAGGGAACTAAATCAACCAGAGGTGAATATTATTACTCTTGAAGATCCAATAGAGTATTTTATTGAAGGTATAAATCAGTCGCAAGTAAGACCAGATATTGGCTATGATTTTAGCCAAGGATTAAGACACGTCGTGAGGCAAGACCCAGATATTATTATGGTCGGTGAGATCAGAGATGAAGAATCGGCCTCATTGGTCACTCAAGCAGCTTTGACTGGACATATTGTTTTGTCTACTTTGCATACCAATAATGCTATCGGATCCGTTCCTCGTTTATTGGATATGAAGATTAAACCTTTTCTTTTGCCGTCAACTTTGAATATTTCTATTGGTCAGAGATTAGCTCATAGATTGTGTCCTTTCTGTAAAGAACGAGTAAAGCCAAATAAACAAGTTCTTAAAGAAATATGGAAATCAATTATTGATGTCCCAGATGATATTAAAGAGTATTTTAATGTTCCTAAAACCCCAGATAGTATTTATATTTACAAACCAAAAGGTTGTCCAAAATGTAGTATGAAAGGAGAGAGGGGTAGAATTGGTATTTTTGAAATTTTAAAGATGACACCCGAACTTGAAAACATAATTCTTGAAAATCCAAATGAACAATTGGTAATGAATGAAGCCAAAAGACAAGGAATGGTTAGTATGCGACAGGACGGAATATTAAAAGCTCTCTTAGGAGAAATATCAATTGAAGAAGTTTTTAGAATATCAGACGAATTATAATTTAGAAAATGAATTACTTCCAATACTTAAAACAACTTTTATTGTTTACGATAAAGTTAGGAGCTTCGGACTTGCATTTATTAACAGGACATCCTCCTGTTTTGCGTATTAGCAGGAAACTTACTCCGCTAGAGAAAGAGAAAGTCCTTACGGGTGAAGACGTAAGAGCTCTTTGTTATTCACTAATGACCGAAGATCAGCAGAGAGAATTTGAAAAAAATAAAGAATTAGATTTTTCATTTGATTTTCAAGGAATTTCAAGATTTAGAATAAATGTTTATTATGAATTGGGAGAAGTTGCAGGAGTTTTAAGAGTTGTTCCCAGTAAAATAAGATCAATTGAAGAGTTAAATCTTCCAGATGCTTTTCATAGTATTGCTGCAGCAATGCAAGGATTTGTTTTAGTGGTAGGTCCTTCTAGTCATGGTAAGAGTACCACATTGGCTGCTATAATAAATGAAATTAATAAAACTAGATATTGCAATATCATTACAATTGAAGATCCAATTGAGTATATTTTTGAGGACGATAAATCAATTGTCAGTCAAAGAGAACTCAACAGCGATACATTTTCGTTTTCAAGAGCCCTAAAAGCTACTTTTCGTGAAGATCCAGATGTTATAATGGTTGGAGAAATGAGAGATCAAGAAACAATTGCGACAGCTATTACTGCTGCCGAAACTGGGCATTTAGTTTTTGCTACTCTGCACACGAATTCGGCTGCACAAAGTATAGATAGAATAGTTGATGCTTTTAATGGTGAACAACAGAATCAAATTAGGGCACAACTTGCTGGGTCACTTTTAGCAATCATTTCACAACGATTAATTCCAGCAAGTAGTGGAGGTGTTATTCCTGCTTGTGAAATTATGTTTAATAATCAGGCAATATCTAACCTCATTCGCGAAAACAAAGTTTATGAAATACCGATGGTAATAGATACGTCTCTTGATCATGGCATGGTTTCTTTTAATAGGGCACTATCAGGATTAGTTAAAAGTGGCAAAGTAAAGATGGAAGATGCTATTAATTTTTCAACCAATGCTAGAGAATTAAAAAAATTAATTATGGATCAGTAAAAATATGAAGTTTAATTTCAAAGCAAAAGATCAATCAGGAAGAGTTGAAACAGGAATGATTGAAGCAAATTCAAGAGAAGAGGCGATAGATATTCTTAGCAAAAAAGATATTTATTTACTTGCCTTAGAGGAGAAATCATCGGGAGCGAATTTTAGTTTTTCTCTTGGCTTTAATAAGGTTCCAACAAAAGAAGTTGTGATTTTTTCGCGTGAATTAGCTATTATGATTGAATCAAATGTTTCACCATCTGATGCACTAGATGCTTTGGCGGGGCAAACAAGAAACAAAATATTTAGATCAAAAATATTAAAAATATCAAGTGATATTAGAAGCGGTGTCTTAATGTCAAAAGCTTTTGCGAAGTATCCCGAATTGTTCTCAATATTTTACGTAAACATGATTAGATCAGGAGAAATTTCGGGTGGATTGCCAAGAATTTTGGAAAGAGTTGCAGACCACCTAGAGAGTGATTATGCAATAAGGCAAAAAACTTTAACCGCTATGATGTATCCAGCAATAATATTAACTATTTTTGTTTTAATATTTATAGTTATTATGATTTTTGTTATTCCTAACCTTGTCACTGTTTTGCAGGGAACGGGTCAAGAATTACCAGTAGCAACAAAGATAATTATTTCAATCTCAAATTTCTTCACTAATTTTTGGTACTTAGTTTTGATTGCTTTTGCTGGATTAGCAGCGTTTGTGTATTATTATCCACGAACAAAAGAAGGAAAAGATTTTGTAGATAAAATGCTTTTAAAAATTCCGATTTTTGGAAACTTTTTCAAGGATATTTATGTTTCTCGTTTTGCTGAAAATTTATCAACATTGATTGCAGCTGGTGTCCAGATAAATGAAGCATTGGAAATTGTAGCAACTGTTGTCGGAAATAATAGTTATAAAAAAATTATTACCAAAATTAAAGACAAGGTTATTAAAGGTGAGAGTTTTAGCTATGCATTAACTCAATACCCAGAAGAGATTTCTCCATTGTTTATTCAGATGGCAGCCGTAGGGGAGAAAACGGGGAAATTAGATTCAGCTCTAACAAATGTTGTAAAATTTTATAACAGAGAAACCGAAAATTTTGTAAACTCTATCTCAAGTTTGATTGAACCTATTATGCTTGTGGGATTAGCCTTAATGGTAGGATTTTTAGTCGCAGCAGTTTTATTGCCAATATATCAAATTAGTACAACTATTCAACAATAAAAATAAAGAATAAATCTTATAAATATTTGCAAAAAGAAAACTAGTCTGATAAAATATATTCATATAAATAAATATAAATAAAAACAAAAATGCAAAATAAAGGTTTTACTTTAATTGAGCTATTAGTAGTTATCGCTATCATTGGTATTTTGTCAGGTATTATTATTGTATCTATGGGTAGTGCACAAAAGTCTGCTCAGGATGCAAAGATACAAGCAACAATGGACCAAATGAGGACTGCTGCTCAAATGTTTTACTTAAATAATAATACTTACACTGGCTTAGATGGTGCGGGTACAGATTATACTAAACTAGGAGCATCGTTAACCGTAGTTCCAGCAACAACAATCGCATCTACTGCTTTCTGTGCTCACGTTCCATTGACAGCAGATACAACAAAATCATGGTGTGTTGATTCAAATGGTAATGCAAAATCTGTGACGACTACAGCCATCACAACCAGTAATTGTACTTCTACAACAGCTCCAGTTTGTCCATAGTTAAGACGCAAATCAAATCCTCCTTTTAAAGGAGGATTTTTTTGTAGAAAATAATTAGTAATTTATGGCTAATACCTACTATCTGTTTAAAAATTTTTGTGTCTCAGATTAACTTAATTTTTCTGGTTCTTAATTATTTCTAATTCCTTGTCTATTATGGGTGATCCTAATAAGGAATCCGAAGGAATTACTGGATTCTCCAGAAGGCTACAAAGTATGATACTTATATTAATTCATTGTTAAAAGCAAAAATATTTGGTAGAATAAAACGCGTGGTCGAGAATAATAAAATAAATAATAAACAAAAATGCAAAATAAAGGTTTTACTTTAATTGAGCTATTAGTCGTTATCGCTATCATTGGTATTTTGGCAGGTATTATTATTGTATCTATGGGTGGTGCGCAAAGATCTGCTAACGATGCAAAGATACAAGCAACAATGGACCAAATGAGGACATCTGCCCAAATCTATTACATCAATCATAATAGCAACTACGGAACCAATTCAGCCCTTGCAACATCAACAACTTGCAGCACAACTGAGTTGGCAAGCTCTGTCGGTGCAGATGCAAACTTTAACGCATTATGTACTTCTATTGCAACTTTCACTCCAAGAATTACAGTTGCCGCAAATGGCGCTAGCTGGTGTTCAATTACAACTCTTCCAGGAGGGGGACAATGGTGCGTAGATTCAAATGGAAACGCAGGAAAAACTGCCATTGCTTGTGATGAGGATACCTCAACCTGTGCTCCATAGTTTTAAATTTTTAAATTTTTATGTTAAAATGGTGAAAAGCAATTTTCACCATTTTTTATTTAAAAATGGATTTAATTTGATTTTTATTAAGATAAAACTTATTCAATGATTGATATTATTTTTGTTTTTATTCTCGGTCTTTTTATTGGTAGTTTTTTGAACTGTGTTGCTTGTCGCATTTTTTTAGAAGAAGATTTCGTATTAAAGAATTCGTATTGTCCTAATTGTAAGCATAAATTATCAGCATTAGACTTGGTTCCAGTATTCAGTTTTTTATCACTAAGAGGGAAGTGTAGGTATTGCAAAGATAAAATATCATGGCAGTATCCAATGGTAGAACTTGGAACAGGAATTGTTTTTGCTCTTATTTATTACTACCTAGGATTCAGCTTGTTGGGGAATTTTAGTGGCTATCAAATATGGAATCTTTTTTATTTATGGATAGTTTTTTCCTTACTTATTATTGCCTTTGTCTACGACGCAAGACATTATCTAATTCCCGATAGAATTACCTTTTCTGGCATAATTGTTTCTTTCCTCTGGATCGGATTTTCATTTTACTCAAAAATATTAACAGCGGGGGAAGTTCTTGGTTTTGTTTATTCTGGCGTATTTGCCGCATTATTTTTTTTCTGTTTATGGTTTTTTTCTAGAGGAAAGGCTATGGGATTCGGAGATGTAAAACTAGTATTTTTGATGGGACTTGTACTAGGATTTCCAAATATAATCGTAGCTTTATTTTTTGCCTTTATGACAGGAGCAGTAGTAGGAATAATACTAATAATTAGAGGGGCAAAAAAAATGAAATCGCAAGTTCCATTCGGACCCTACTTAATTGTCGGCACTTTGTTTGCCTTATTATATGGACCACAAGTAATTAATTGGTATTGGTCATTAAGCTTAAGATAATTATGAAAAAAGATTTTTCACAGGGGCTAACTTTAATAGAGTTAATGGCTGTTGTGACAATGATCATTATTGTCACTGGAGTTGTTTTCGCTACCTATGGAATAGGTAGAGATAGCTTAGCTTTGGATAGATCTAGCCAGAAGCTTTATCAGGATTTAAGGTTTGCTTTAGCGAATTCAATGTCTGGAATTGATGGCGCTACTGGAGCTGGAATACATTTTGATAAAAGTGGATCTACGACAAGTTATCTTATCTTCAAAAATCCTACATCTTCAACGAGCCAAACTTTTGACACGGATTCCCTTAATATATATGCATCAAGAGGTGTTCTTATTTCGGATTGGATTAAATTAGAAGATGGAGTTAAGATAATTAGTTTTAAAAATATATCAGGTGGAACTTCGGATAATTCATTGAATGTTTATTTTAGATCTCCTTATCCAACTACTTTTCTAAATGGAATATATTATCAAAACAAAACTAATTGCGTTCCTCAGTCTGATTGTACTGTTTCTATAGTAATAGGTACCAACGATGGTTCAAAAACCAAAACAATAACAATTAATAATTCTGGAATGATAGACTTAAAATAAATTTAAAATAATGAAAAGAATTATTATCAAAAATCAAAAAGGGTTTTCGTTAGTAGAAATGTTGGTTTCTGTTTTTATAATCGCTTTTGCTTTGGTAAGTATGTTTGGATTAAATAGTAAGTATAATCATCAAACAAAACAAGAAAAGGAAGCTTATGAAGCCGCTCTTTTGGCTGAAGAGGGTGTGGAAATTATAAAAAATATGAGAGACAGTAATTGGATTTGTGAAACTCCTCCTTGTAGCGCCAGCTGGGATGCAGGTTTAACTGCATGTAGTAGTGGATGCGAAATAGATTATTTAAAAAAAGGAGGAAATGGCACTACCGATGGTTTAACTTCTTGGTCATCTGGAAATTTTCTATATGTTGATAACGCTGGCATATATCGTTATCCAAATAGTTCTGAAATATCATCATTAAAATGGACACCCTACAAAAGAAAAATAACTATTGTTCCCGCAACGGATAAACTTCAGATATCAGTTCAAGTTTCGTGGTATAATTATTCTACAGAAGTTAAGCAAGATATATATAATTGGAGATAATATGCAATTAAAAAATTATCAAAAACAAAAAGGTTTGTCGCTTGTGGAGGTATTAGTTTCTTTCGCTATTTTTGGTATTATTGCCGCAGCTCTTATGGCTATTTTTACCTCTACTGTTAATACTCAGGCAGTAATTCTTCAACATCAAGCTATTATGAATGAAGCTAATTTTGCTATAGATTATATGGGACGAGCAATTAGACTAGCGAGAGTTGATGATGCCACAGGGGGAAATGGAGCCTGTACAGGAACACTAAATGCAAATTACAGCGATACTGTCAGTAATCCAAATCAAATTACTTTTTTAAGCTACGATCCAATGGCTGGTGGGGGAGCGGGGATGTATTGCTGCAGGAGGTTTCAGTTAGTAGGAGAAAAGATTTATGAGTTTAAATCAAGTGATACTTCTGCTTCAAATTTCCCTACCTCAGGAACCGAAATTACATCAGGGCAGGTAAAAGTTTCTAGCTTAAAATTCATAGCCCAAAATAGGAACAGAACTGATTACAAACAGCCAATGGTCACAATCAATATAGACATACTTCCAACGGGTAGACAAATTACACCAATTCCAGAAATAAAGGTCCAAACAACTCTATCTCAAAGAAATCTAAATACCATTGAATAAAATATGAAAAAAGATTATCAAAACCAAAAAGGATTTTCAATATATTTAGTTTTAGTTATTTTAGGAATACTTCTTTCTGTTTCTTTAAATATTTCTAGTATAATTATTACAGCGTCAAAAATGACTGGCAGTCTTGGTGATGGAGTAAGAGCATTTCATGTTGCAGATTCTGGCATTGAGGCAGCACTTTATTCAACTAAAAATAGTTGCGTTTTTACTAGTCCGGGAAATGTTTCAGGCGATACCAATTACACCTATACAATAACTTTAACTGGTTCTGATTGTCCAAACACTGGTACGTCTTTTTCTTCGGAAGGAAAATACAAAACAAATGCTAGAAGGATTATGGAAGTAAAATGGTAAAAGTATGACAAAAGATGAGGCAAAAAAGAGAATAGAAAAGCTCAAAGAAACTATTGATTATCATAGACATCTTTACCACGTTTTTGATAAGCAAGAAATATCTGATTCGGCGTTAGATTCTTTAAAAAAGGATCTTTTTGATTTAGAGCAACAATTTCCAGATTTAATAACGCCAGATTCTCCGACTCAAAGAATAGGAGGAGAACCTTTAGATGCTTTTGAAAAGTTTGAACACAAAAAAAGAATGACATCATATTATGACGCATTTAGTAGAGAAGATATGGATAATTGGCAAGACAGAAATGAAAAACTATTATCAGAGGGCGAAGCCCAAAAAATTGAATATTATTGTGAACCAAAATTAGATGGGCTTGCGATTGAGCTTATTTATATAGATAGTATTTTAACAATCGGATCAACTAGGGGAGATGGGATTATCGGTGAAAACGTCACTAACAATATTAAAACCATTGAAGCTATCCCCCTTAAGATAAAAAGAAAAGAAGAAGTGATTCATAATCTTGAAAAAAAAGGATTAAAAAGTGTTGCAGATAAAATAAGGAATTATAATTTTAGAGAAATAATTGTTAGAGGAGAGGCAGTCATTACTAAATCTGATTTTGATGAAATAAACAAAGAAAGAGAAAAACAAGGATTATCACTTTTTGCAAATCCAAGAAATCTTGCCGCTGGATCAATTCGTCAACTAGATTCAAAAATAACCGCAGCAAGACACTTAGATTCGGATGTGTACAGTATTGTGACTGACATGGGGCAAGAGACACACGAAGAGGAACACCTTATATTGGAAGCAATGGGCTTCAAAACTAATAACAGATATAATAAACTCTGCAAAAATTTAGATGAAGTGTTTGAGCATTATTATTATCTACAAAAAAAAAGAGAGAAACTTCCATACGAAGTTGATGGGGTTGTTGTATCTATAAATGATAATAAAATTTTTGAAAAACTAGGTATCATAGGGAAAGCTCCTAGGGCAGGAATTGCTTTAAAGTTTCCCTTACTAGAAGTGACAACAAAGGTGAATGATATAACAGTACAAGTGGGGCGTACGGGAGCAATGACACCAGTTGCCATCTTAGAACCAGTTAGTGTTGGTGGTGTTATTGTAAGCAGAGCAACATTACATAATGAAAAAGAAATTAAGAGACTAGGACTTAAGATCGGAGATACTGTTGTTATAGGTAGGGCAGGTGACGTAATTCCAGAAGTAATCAAGGTTTTTCCAGAATTCAGAATTGGAAAAGAGCATGATTTTAAAATGCCTAAAAAATGTCCTACATGTAATACCGAGTTGGTAAAGCCAGAAACAGAAGTAGTTTGGAGGTGTCCAAATAAAAATTGCTTTGCTAGAAAAATAAAATACTTTAATCATTTTATTTCTAGAAGCGCCTTTAATATTGAAGGATTAGGAGGAAGAGTGGTTGAACGTCTTATTGAAGAGGGGTTAGTAAAAGACCCTGCCGATCTCTTTGACCTTAGAGAAGGAGACCTTATTTTACTTGATAGGTTTGGCGAAAAATCAGCTAGGAAATTAGTTTTAGCCATTCAGGGAAAAAAGATTATTCCATTATCGCGTTTTATTTACTCATTAGGGATAAGGAACGTTGGACAAAAAACAGCTATTGACTTGGCAAAAATCTATAAAAACATACATAAAATTAAAGAAGAATCCCTTGAAAATATTGAAAAAATCCATGATATCGGACCAATAGTAGCAAAATCTATTTTTGATTGGTTTCACGATAAATCTAATCTTGAATTTTTAGATAAACTAAAAGAGAAAAAAGTGTGGTATTCAGGCAATGATGAAGGAGGAGATAAGTTAAAGGGACTAAAATTTGTATTAACAGGGACTCTTCCGAATTATAAAAGAGAAGAAGTTGAAAGTATTATAACTAACTTGGGTGGAGAATTTTCGTCTAGTGTTTCCAATAAAACCGATTATGTGATTGCTGGTGAAAACCCAGGTTCAAAATATGATAAAGCAAAAGAACTGGGGGTGAAAATAATAAATGAAGAGGATTTTGTAAAACTTTTTAAATAGTATGTCTTTTTTGGGTCACATTAGAAAATTTGATTGGTTCTTGTCTGGATCAGCAATACTACTTGCAATCATAGGGTTAGTTTCTATTTGGAGTTCAAGTAGTAGCGAATTTACTAATAGTGACTATAGCAATTTTTATAAACAAATTTTCTTTTTAGTTGTTGCTGTATCTGCAATGATTGGTGTTAGTTTTATTGATAATAGAACTATTCGTGAAAATCCTGTTGCAATGTTTATATTCTATTGTATTTGTGTGTTGCTACTTTTAGGAGTATTTTTCCTTCCAGAAATAAGAGGTATCAAATCTTGGTATAAGATAGGCTTTGCTTCTTTTGATCCAATAGAGCCAACAAAATTAATTTTAATACTAATATTGGCAAAATACTTTTCAAGTAGGCACGTGGAGTTATATAAGCTTAAACATATTCTTTATTCGGGGATATATGTTGGAATTCCTGCAATATTAATTTTTTTACATCCAGAATTTGGCTCAGTCGCTATAATCTTAACTGTTTGGTTATCTATTCTACTTATTTCTGGAATTAAAATAAGACACTTTATTCTTATTCTTTTAGCCTTTTCAATTACAATGTGCTTAGGGTGGAATATATTACTCAAAGACTATCAAAAAGATCGTTTATTAGGATTTGTGACACCGCATGAAGATCCACTGGGTCGTAATTGGAATCAAAACCAAGCAAAAATTAGTATTGGAGCAGGCGGACTTTTTGGAGAGGGAATAGGTAAAGGATCTCAAACTCAATACGGATTTTTACCAGAACCCCATACGGATTTTGTTTTTTCGGCAATAGCCGAAGAAATGGGATTTGTTGGTGTTTGCGCTGTACTTGGTCTGTTTATGCTTTTCTTTACAAGAATATTACATATAGCATTAAATGCTAATTCAAATTTTTGTCGCTTATTTGCGTCAGGAATAGCTATTTCAATTTTTGCCCAGATGTTCATAAATATAGGTATGAATTTAGGTTTACTACCAGTTATAGGGATTCCATTGCCAATGGTTAGTTATGGAGGTAGTAATCTTTTATTTAGTTTTATTGCAATAGGTATATTGCAAAACATGTATATCACTGAAGCATAATCTAGAACTTGCACTCCAAGCATTTAAAATTTATCCTATAAGATATAAGACAAGGTCCGACCTCCAAAAGGTCCGACCTCCAAAAGGTCCGACCTCCAAAAGGTCCGACCTTTTTTATTTGTCATTCTCTCCTGTCTCGCCGCAGGTGGATGAAGAGGGGGATCTAAAAAGATGTCTTTAAGTTTACGGAGTAAACTTCCAAGCCCTAATTATTTATCTCGCAGAAGCCCGAAGGGCGTAGGTGGACTAATTACGGATTACTAATCCCTAGTCAGTTGTGGATTACTAGCCTTGTCAAAACCAGGAAAATTTGCTCGTATTGACACTTATTAGTTTTTTTGATATAGTACCTTTAATTGTAAGCTGTTTTTAGGATTAGTAAAAGAATAATATATTATTTTATCTTGACTAAGATAACTTTTTGTCGTTTCTAATTCCTTCATAAACCCCAATAATTAGTTGAGGTATTTTTTGTTGTCAAAGAATGCCTTCGTGCGTATTTTTAGAAAAATATATGAAAAATAAACTAAAAGATTTCTCAAAGAATAAGATTTCTTATCCATTGCCAAGTCTTATTTTCCTTCAACAGGAAAGTGGAAGACAGCTCTGGGAAGAGGAGTTAAGAGATTTATTCGCTGAAATTTCTCCAGTCAAAGACTATACTGGAAAGGAATTTGAGCTTTATTTTACTGATTATAAGTTAGGGAAACCCAATTATCCTTGTGGGTACGATGCGAAGGAAAATAATGATTCTTATGTCGCTCCACTAAGAGTAAAAGTAAAATTAGTTAACCTTAAAACTAAAAAAAGCCAGGAGCAAGAAATCTTTTTTGGGAATTTCCCTCTTTTAACCGAAAGAGGAACTTTTGTTTTAAATGGGGTTGAAAGAGTTGTTATCTCTCAGCTTATCAGATCTCCCGGTGTATTTTTTCCACTAAATATCAATAAAGGACGAAGATGTTTTGCTGCCAAGCTTATTCCTAATAGAGGGTCATGGCTTGAGTTTGAAACCGAGGCTAATGGGGCAATTATGGTTAAGGTTGATAGAAAAAGAAAGGTCCCTTTCACAACTTTGTTAAAGGCTCTTGGGGGATATTCTGATAATGATATCAAAGAAATGTTTATGGGCTACGACGATGGAGAGGTGGCTTATATTTCCGAAACTTTAAAAAGAGATCCTGCTAAAAACCAAGAGGAAGCTTTGCTTGAAGTGTACCAAAGACTACGTTCTGGAGAAATGGTAAACCCAGATTCTGCTAGGGAATTAATTTTTAATATGTTTTACAACTTTGACCGTTACGACCTATCTAAGGTTGGAAGATGGAAAATTTGGTCAAGAGTTCCAGAATTAAAACCAAAAAAAGACAGAGATGTCACAAAGGAAGATAGAATACTATCCATTGAAGACATTATCGCTATCATAAAAGAAGTTATCCGCTTAAACAAAGATCCATATGCAAATCCAGATCAAATTGATCACTTGGGTAATAGAAGAGTAAGAACTTTATCAGAGCTTCTGTCTAACAAGCTTAGAGTTGGTTTGTCCCGAATGGTAAGAATCGCAAAGGATAGAATGTCTACTCTTGAGTTTGAGAATTTATCTCCTATGCAAATCGTTAATCCTAGACCTTTTACCGCACAAGTCACTCAATTCTTTACCGCTAGTCAATTCTCGCAGTTTATGGATAATGTAAATCCATTATCAGAATTGGAACACAAAAGACGTCTAACAGCAACAGGTCCTGGAGGATTAACCAGAGAGAGAGCTGGTTTTGAAGTTAGAGATGTTCAACCATCACACTACGGAAGAATTTGTCCGATAGAAACTCCAGAAGGTCCAAACGTAGGTTTGGTTATGCACTTGTCATTATATTCAAGGCTAAACCCATATGGATTTTTGGAGACTCCTTACTACAAGGTAGAAAAAGGAAAAGTCACTAAAGATATCTACTACCTGGACGCCAACGCCGAAGAAAGATACAACATTGCTGCTGCTAGTATTGCTGTTGATGATAAAGGAAAAATTATGAGTGAAAAAGTGGAGGCCAGAATCAAAGGAGAAGCAGGTGAAATTGAAAGGGAAAAGATTGATTTTGTTGATGTGAATCCTCAGCAATTTTGTTCGGTTGCAACTTCTTTAATCCCATTCTTGCAGAATGATGATGCAAACAGAGCTCAGATGGGATCAAATATGCAAAGACAAGCGGTTCCATTAGTTTGCCCAGAGGCACCATTTGTGGGAACTGGAATGGAGGCTTATGTCGCTAGAGATTCGGGTCAACTTACTGTTGCCGATGAAGCAGGAAAAGTCACTTACGTAGATGCGAAAGAAGTTAGAATAAAAGAAAAGAAATCAGGAGAAACAAGAGTTTATAAACTAAGAAATTTTGATCGTACTAACCAGTACACTTGTTTTCACCAGCGTGCAGTCGCAAACAAGGGTGATGAGGTCAAAAAAGGAGATATTTTGGCTGAAGGAGGTTCTATCGCAGAAGGTAAATTAAGTCTTGGAAGAAATTTATTGGTATCATTTATTTCATGGAGAGGTAATACTTTTGAAGATGCTATCGTGCTATCTCAAAGACTAGTAAAAGAAGATTATTTTACCTCAATTCACATAGAAGACTTTTTCTGTGATGTTAGAGAAACAAAAATTGGACCAGAGGTGACAACTTCGGATATTCCTAACGTTGGAGAAGACAAGCTAAGAGACCTGGACGAAGAAGGTATCGTCCGAATTGGTGCTGAAGTTGGACCAAACGATATTTTAGTCGGAAAGATTTCACCAAAAGGTGAGGCTGATTTAAGCGCAGAAGAAAGATTACTTAGAGCAATTTTTGGAGAAAAAGCCAAAGAGGTTAAAGATACATCGCTTAGATTAGAGCATGGAAAAAGGGGTAGAATTACTGATATTAAGGTTTTTTCAAGATCCGATGGTTATGCACTTGAGCCAGGAGTTATCAAAAGAATTAGAGTTAGAATTTCTGAAGTAAGAAAAATTCAAGTCGGTGATAAATTGGCAGGTCGTCATGGTAATAAAGGTATTATCGCTAAGATATTACCACCAGAAGAAATGCCATACTTGGAAGATGGAACTCCAGTTGACATAATATTAAATCCTTTATCAGTTGCATCAAGAATGAACTTGGGTCAGATACTTGAAACCCACTTTGGATTAGCTGCTCACAAAAATGGATACCTTGCTGCAACTCCATCTCTATCGGGTGCTAAGGAAGAAAATATTAGAGAAGAATTAAAGAAAGCTGGTTATCCAGAGGATGGAAAGTTAACTCTATTTGATCCAGAGACAGGTGAAGCATTCCCAGAAAAAATTACTGTTGGATATATCTACATGCTTAAGCTGGCTCACATGGTTGAAGATAAAATCCATATGCGTTCTATCGGACCATACTCACTAATCACTCAACAACCTCTTGGAGGAAAAGCACAATTCGGAGGTCAAAGATTTGGTGAGATGGAAGTTTGGGCACTTGAGGGTTATGGAGCTGCTTACACCTTGCAAGAGATGCTAACTATTAAGTCAGATGATGTTTTGGGTAGAGCAGCAACTTACGAATCAATTCTTAAGGGAGAGAAAATTAAGAGTCCCAATATTCCTGCCGCATTTAACTTATTGCTTGCAGAATTAAAGGCACTCTCTTTGAATGTCATTATTAAGGGAAAAATTGAGGAAGAAGAATAATAAACACTAATCATTGAAAAAATATGTTTGTTTCCAATCTTGAATCTATTAAAATCAAATTGGCTTCCTCAGAAGAGATTTTGAACTGGTCTTTTGGAGAAGTCACAAAACCAGAAACTATTAATTACAGAACTCAGAGACCCGAAAAGGATGGTCTTTTCTGTGAGAAGATTTTTGGACCAACCAAAGATTATGAATGCTTCTGTGGAAAATATAAAAGAATAAGATATAAGGGGATTATCTGTGACAGGTGTGGAGTAGAAGTCACCAAATCATCTGTTAGACGTGAAAGGATGGGTCATATCAAATTGGCTAGTCCAGTTTCACATATCTGGTTCTTAAAAGGTATGCCATCCAGAATTGGTATGGTTTTGGGGCTACCAGTTCATAAAGTTGAAGAAGTTATTTACTTTGTTTCTTATATTATCACCAGAGTAGATGAAAATCTTAAAGCCAATATTCTGGAAGAAATTGAAGATGAACACAAATCAAAGGTAAAAGAAATCAAAGGAAATATTTCTAACTCTAATGATTCTGACAAAGTAAAAGAGAAAAAATTAACCGAAGCTCTTTCGGAATTAAAAGATGCAAAGGATAAAGCAAAGCAGGAAGTAAGCAGTATTAAGCCATTACAAATTTTAACCGAATTAGAGTATCACAGATTGTCTTTAAAATTTGGTGAGGTTTTTGATGCTGGTACTGGAGCTGAAATAATTAAAGAAATCTTCAAAGGACTAAAACTAGAGGATGAAATCAAAAAAATAGAAGAACAACTTGAGGGTAAAAAATCAACCGAAGAAAAAAGAACAATTCTTAGGAGATTAAAGCTTTATAAAGAAATGGCTCAGTCTGGCGTAAGACCAGAATGGATGTTTATTGACGTTTTACCAGTATTGCCACCAGATTTAAGACCAATGGTTCAACTTGATGGCGGAAGATATGCTTCTTCGGATCTTAATGATTTGTATAGAAGAGTAATTAACAGAAACAATCGTTTAAAATACTTGCTAGAAATCGGAGCTCCAGAGGTTATTGTAAGAAATGAAAAGAGAATGTTGCAAGAAGCAGTAGATGCTTTGATTGACAATAAAATGAGAAAAGGAACCACTACTCAGGCAAGTACAGGAGGAAGAAGACTTTTGAAGAGTTTAGCTGATATGCTTCAAGGAAAACAAGGAAGATTTAGACAAAACTTGCTTGGAAAAAGAGTTGACTACTCGGGAAGGAGTGTTATCGTCGTTGGATCTAATTTGAATCTTGATCAGTGCGGTGTTCCAAAACAAATGGCACTTGAATTATTTAAACCGTTTGTAATAAAGAAAATTCTTGAAAAAGAATTAGCTTACAATGTTAGGGGAGCTACTCGCTTGATTGAAGAAGAAGTGGATGAAGTCTGGGCTGCACTAGAAGAGGTTGTAAAAGACAAGGTTGTTTTATTGAACAGAGCTCCAACTCTTCATCGTTTAGGTGTCCAGGGATTTCACCCAGTACTAATTGAGGGTGAAGCTATTAGATTGCACCCACTAGTATGTACTGCGTTCAACGCTGACTTTGATGGTGACCAGATGGCTATCCATGTCCCATTATCGGAAGAAGCTCAGCAAGAGGCAAGAGAAAGAATGCTTTCTGCCGTAAATCTACTTCGTCCAGCCACTGGTGATCCTATTGCTATTCCTACAAAGGATATGGTTTTGGGTTGCTATTACTTAACAAAAATTAATCCTAAGGTACAAGGAGAAGGAAAGGTCTTCGCTTCATTTGAAGATGCTATAATGGCTTTTGATCAGAAGAAAATAAACTTAAGAGCTTTGATAAAAGTAAGACATAAGGGAGAATTCATGGAAACGTCAGTTGGTAGGATATTCTTTAATGAGGTTTTGCCAGAAGGATTTGAATATCAAAACGAAGTTATGGATTCAAAGAATGTTAAGAAAACAATCAATAAAATTGTAGATCTATATGGGAATGATGCTGCCATTACTTTGGATAAGATAAAAGCATTAGGATTTAAATATGCTACTTTATCTGGAATTACTTGGGGAATGGGAGACCTAACAATACCAAAAGAGAAAAATAGTTTAATTGCGGAAGCGGATAAGAAAATTGCTGTTGTTGAAGACTACTACGAAAAAGGTCTTTTATCAAAAGAAGAAAAAATTAACCAAGTTATTGAAGTTTGGAAAAAGGTAAAAGGAGAAATTGAAAAGCTTGTTCCAAAATCTATTTCTAGTGGTCCAGTATTTTCAATTGTTGACTCTGGGTCAAGAGGTTCTTGGTCTCAACCAGTACAGATGTGTGGAATGAAAGGTCTTGTTGCAAGTCCATCTGGACGTATTATTGAGCTTCCTATTAAGAACTGTTTCAAGGAAGGATTTGATGTACTTGAATACTTTATGTCAACTCATGGTGCCAGAAAAGGTACTGCCGATACTGCTCTCCGAACTTCTACTTCTGGATATCTAACAAGAAGGTTGGTAGATGTTGCTCATGATGTTATAATAAGTGACGATGATTGCGGAGATACAACTGGTATAGTGATGCTTAGAAGCGATGCCGAAGAAGTTAACCAAGATTTTGTTCACAAGCTTTTTGGTAGAGTCTGTTTAGAAAACATAAAAGACACTGAGAACGGAGAAACTATTGTTAAGAACGGCGAATATATAACATTAAAAGCTGCTCAGAGAATTAAAGAGCTAAACATTGAAAGTGTTAAAGTAAGATCTCCATTGTCATGTAAATGTGTTAGGGGGGTATGTAAGAAATGTTATGGTCTTGATCTCGGATGGAAAAAGATAATTGATCTAGGTGAAGCGGTCGGTGTTATCGCAGCTCAAGTCATTGGTGAGCCTGGAACTCAGCTTACTATGAGAACTTTCCATACTGGAGGTGTAGCTGGTGAAGCTGATATTACTCGTGGTCTTCCTAGAATTGAGGAGGTTTTTGAAAGGAGGGCTCCAAAAGGTGAAGCAGAGATGGCAACCAAAGACGGAAGGATTATTGAGATTAGTGAAAAAACAGGTATTATTAGAATGGTTCCCATAAAAGGAGGTAAGGAAGCCGATAAGGAGGATGCAATTGAATACGAGGTTCCATTAAATACCGAAATACTTGTCAAGAAAGACGAAATAGTAAAGAAGGGTCAAGTTCTGTGTGCTGGATCTCTAGATTTGAAAAAATTATTCAAATTAATGGGCGAAGAGGCTACAAGAAATTACATCATCAAAGAAATTCAAAAAGTCTATGTTTCTCAGGGTGTATCAATTCACGACAAGCACGTTGAAATTATTGTAAAACAGATGTTCTCAAGGGTTAAAATTAAAGACCCAGGAGATAGCTTCTTTAGTGAGGAAGAGATTGTTTCAAAGGCAAGACTTTTGGAGGAAAATGAGAAATTAGAAAAAGAAGGCAAAAAACCTATTATTGGCGAAGTGATAATTCTTGGTATTTCTAAAGTTGCTTTAAATACTGACAGTTTCTTATCTGCTGCATCTTTCCAAGAAACATCAAGAATTCTAATAGAATCTTCACTTCGTGGAGAAGAAGACAAGCTTCGTGGATTAAAGGAAAATGTTATTTTAGGAAAACTTGTTCCAATTGGAACTGGATACGAAAAAAATAAAAAATCTAAATAAAAATCTTTCTCTAAGCTATGAAAAAAAAGAAGACAAAAATAGTAGCAGTTAAATCCGAATCTTCTAGAAGAGCAAAAAGAGAAAGGGGTGCAAAAAGAGATTTTCCGCTAATTAATATTAGTTTATCCGAAAAGACAAAGAGATACCTTTGGGCCTCTTTGTCTTTTCTTTTTGGCTTAATCCTGATTTTTTCATTTTTTGATATGTCGGGACAAATTGGAAAAGTCATTAAAGATATTTTTAGATTTTTTATAGGGAATGTCTTCTATATTGCTCCTTTGGTTTTTTTCTTTCTCGGTTATATTTTTTTGAAGGATGATGAGTCGTATTTTGAGAATAGAAAATTACTACTAATTTCTGATATTGCTTTACTGGTATCGGCAATGAGCTTGTTTGCTCTATACGATTTCTCAAGGGATAACTCATTAAGAGATGTTTTTGTATGGAATTATTCTGGTTCTGGAGGATGGATAGGTTATTTACTGAGTTGGCCTGTTTTGAAGGGATTTGATTTTTGGGTATCCTTTGCGATTTTCTTTATAATATTCTGTATATCCTGCATTATTATCGGAAGTCCTTTGGTTAGAAAATGGAAAGAATTGAAGGAACAATACGAAGATGAATACGAAGAAGATGAAGAGGAAGAAGAAAAATCAAAACCAAAAGAGAAAAAAGCAACACTGAAAGAAATGGGAGTAGCTGCAAAAGAAAAACTTGCTAGTAGTTTTGAAATACTTAAGAAAAAAGAAGAGTCAGTAGGTGTTGTGCCTGCTATAGAAAAAAAGGAGGGTAAGGGATTTGAAGAAAGAAAGCTAGAGAATCAAGAGTATAAGTATCCTCCAATTGAGTTGTTATCAAAAAAGAATAGCACTCCCGAAGGAGGAGATATAGCTTATAATTCGGCAATGATTAAAAAAACTCTTTATAATTTTCAAATTCCTGTTGAGATGGATGAAGTAAATATTGGACCTACAGTCACTCAGTACACCCTAAAGCCAGCTGAAGGAATAAGATTATCAAAAATTACTGCACTTCAACCGGACTTAGCCCTAGCACTAGCTAGCCAAACTATTAGAATTGAAGCTCCTGTTCCTGGTAGGTCTCTTGTTGGAATTGAAGTTCCAAATAAAAAAAGAGCAACTATAGGACTCCGAGAGGTATTTGATGTTGATGAATTTAAAAAATCTCCAGTATCATTATTAATGTCGCTTGGAAAAGATGTTCGTGGTGCTCCAGCTTTTGCAGACCTATCCGAAATGCCTCATATGCTTGTTGGTGGTACCACTGGTTCTGGAAAAACAATTTGTTTGAATAGTATTATCTTAAGTTTACTTTTTAGGAACAGTCCTTCTGAAATGAAGATGATTTTAGTTGATCCAAAAAGGGTAGAGTTTCCTGTTTATACTAATTTAGGGCATTTACTTTGCCCAGTTATTTATGACGCCCAGCAAACTCTAGTCGCTTTAAAATGGTTAGTCGGGGAGATGGAAAGAAGGTTTACTGTTATAGCTGAATCTAAGAGTAGAGATATCGGAAGTTATAATAGTAAAATGGAGAAAAAGGGCGAAGAAAAGATGCCTTATATTGTTTTGATTATTGATGAGTTAGCAGATCTTATGAGTACAAAAGGAAAGGAAATTGAGTCATATATCGTCCGTTTAGCTCAAATGTCTAGAGCAACTGGAATTCACCTCATTTTAGCCACACAAAGACCTTCTGTAGAGGTTTTGACTGGTTTAATCAAGGCTAATATCCCTGCAAGGATTGCTCTAAAAGTTGGATCGCTTGTAGACTCTAGAACTATTCTTGATTCTTCTGGTGCCGAAAAGCTACTTGGAAAAGGTGATATGCTTTTATTGTCTAAAGAATATAGCAAGCCTAGAAGAATTCAAAGCCCATATATTTCAGAGTTAGAATTAAAAAAGGTTATTACTTGGATTACAGAGAATAATAATATGGAGGGACCATCATCAGAAGTCCAGCAGGAGGAGGGAGAAGATGGGTACATCCATGTTGGTGCTAGTGAAGATAATAGCTTAACAGGAGAGCTTACTCGTGCAATGGAAACTCCCGAAGCACAAATGGACAGCTTCTATTCAAAAGAAGATCCACTTTATGAAGAAGCAAAAAGAATGATCATTACTTCTAAAAAAGCTTCTACTTCAATGCTTCAAAGACGTCTCGGTGTTGGATATGCAAGAGCGGCAAGACTTATTGATATCCTAGAAGAAAGAGGTGTTGTTGGTCCTCCGGATGGTGCAAAACCGCGAGAAGTTTTAATGGGGAAAGATGGCGAATCAGAATAAAAAAAAGACCCGTTGCTCGGGTCTTTGTTTTACCGAAAATTATAATAAGATGTCTTCAAGTCTACCGAAGGTAGGCTACCAAGTACGAATTACGAATTATTTATCTCGCAGAAGCCCGAAGGGCGTAGGTCACCTTCACAACCCTTCAGCGGATTTATCCGCCAAAGATTCGCTTCGGCGAACCGAAGGCGGACGAATTACTAATCCCTAAGGTTGTACTAATTACTAATCCCTAATATTACGCTCTAGCTCCCGAAAAAAATTTAGGGTATAATATAGGTATATTTAATTTTAAAAACAAAACTATGGCTAAGAAAAAAGTAGCAGATAAAGAGAAAATAAATTTAGAAGAAGCAATTTCAGAAATTAAAGAACGTTTTGGTGACGGTGCCATAATGAAACTTAGAGATGCTCAAAAAGTGAATGTAGACGTTGTTCCTACTGGATCTTTATCGCTTGATATTGCACTTGGTGTTATGGGAATTCCTCGCGGAAGAATAATTGAAATATATGGAGGGGAGAGTTCTGGGAAAACGACAATGTCTTTAAGTATCGTTGCTGAAGCACAGAAAAAGGGGGGCGTGACTGCCTTTATTGATGCCGAGCATGCTCTAGATCCAGATTATGCCAAACGAATAGGGGTAAATGTTGATGATTTACTTATCTCCCAGCCAGATTCAGCTGAACAAGGATTGCAGATAGTTGAGAGTCTTGTGAGGTCGGGAGAAGTTGATGTGATTGTTGTTGATTCGGTTGCAGCACTAGTTCCAAAAGCAGAGGTTGCGGGGGAAATGGGAGAGCTGCAGATTGGACTCCAGGCAAGGCTGATGTCTCAAGCTTTGAGAAAACTTTCAAGTATAGTTGCTAAAACTAAAACAATCGTTATATTCATAAACCAAACCAGAATGAAGGTAGGAATATTATTTGGAAATCCAGAGACAACTCCTGGTGGACTTGCATTAAAGTTTTATAGTTCTGTTAGATTGGAACTTAGAAGAATCGCACAGATCAAGCAGGGCGAAGCTATCGTTGGATCCAGAGTGAGAGCGAAAGTAGTAAAAAACAAAGTGGCTGCTCCATTCAAAACAGCAGAATTTGATATTTATTATAATGAGGGCATTTCTAAATATTCCGAATTGATCGCTATTGGAATTAAAGAAGGTATAGTTAAAAAATCAGGATCATTTATTGCATACGGGGACGAGAAACTTGGTCAGGGGATGGAAAAGGCAAAAGAAGCATTAAGAGCAAATCCAAAAATGTGTGAAGAAATAAAAGCTCAAATATTAAAAAAAGTTGAGGAGACTGGAGTTAGTTTTGATCCAGTCCCGGACGGGGAAACAGCAGAAGAATTATCTGCATAAAAAAACGAGCCAAACGGCTCGTTTTTTGCTATCTAGAAACAAATGGTAATAAAGCGAGGATTCTAGCTCTTTTTACAGCTTGAGCTAATTCTCTCTGGTGCTTTGCACAAAGACCAGTTTTCTTTTTACCTTTAATTTTAGATGACTTTGAAACAAATTTTTCCAATAATTCAGTATTGTGAAAATCTATTTCAACAATATTTTTTTTACAGAAATAGCAAAACATTTTTTTATTTGTCAGTAAATTATTTTAAAAGGGGATATCTTTTATATCTATTTCTTCACCATCTTCAATAATCGGAATATCTTCGTCAATTTCCTCAGATGGACCCTTTTTATTTTTTGGAGCAGAATCAAACGATTTTCCAATATTTTCTCCAAAGTTTGATATTCCAGCCGACTTTGGACCAAGTTGCATAGCCTCTCCGACTATTTCGGTGGTTATTCTCTTGTTTCCATTTTTATCTTCCCAGCTCCTATTCTGAAGCCTTCCTTCTATTAGGACCAACGCTCCTTTTGATAGAAATTGAGATGCAATTTCGGCTTGTCTAGCCCACAAAACAACACGATGGAATTGAGAATCTTCTTTTTTTTGTTGAGCGGCATCTTTATATACTCTATTTGTTGCAAGCGAAAAAGTGCATACACTTTGACCCGATGGGGTTCTTTTGAGTTCTATATCAGAAGCGACTCTACCTAGCAAGAAAACTTTATTTAAATTCATACGTGTTTTTATGTTTAAATTATTCTTTTTCTTCGCCCAATAGTTCATCCAACTTATTGAATTGGATATCCTTTTCTACTGTTTCTTCAACAGCCTTACTTTCATTTACTGTTTCTTCGTCATTATTTTTTTCCACTCTACTGCTAGGTCTTTCTCTCTTAATTTTTAATTCCTCCTTGCGGATTATTAAATGGCGAATTATATTTTTCTCAGCTTTTATAGCTTTTTCTATTGCATCTAGAACCTCTTTTCTATTTTCGGTTCCTTCTGCTGGGGAAAAGTTGAAGTAGACAAGTAAAGCTTCAGTTTCCTTTTGGATTGGATATGCAAGCTTTTTCTTATCAACGATTTTATCGCTGATTGCCTTGCCATATTTCTCAACCTTGCTTTCGATTCCAGCAACGAGTGCAATTGCTTCCTCTTCAGAAAGTCTTGTTGATACTAGCAAATTTATTTCGTAAAAAGACATTTTCTTTCTTTACATTTAATTATGATTCCAAACGTTTCCGAAGGCATGGACGATTGGAATTAGATATAATATAACAATTTTTTATTGGTAGGTCAAGGCTAAATCATTGTTATTATAAAGAAAAAGAATCATATAATAACCTTGCCTTATTACTTTTAAATTGTTAGAATTATCATATAAATATTTACTTTTTTCTATGAAAAAGCTCAAACAAGGGTTTAGTTTAATTGAAGTGTTGGCGGCTGTCGCAATTATTTCTATTATAGCCAGCATAACAATAATGAATTACCAGGATTCTCAAAAAAAAGCTCAACAAGCCAAAATTAAAACGGATTGGACTATCACCGAAGGAAAGTACATAGAAAAGCTTATTGGAAAGTGGTCATTTGATGAGGGCAGTGGAAGTACTGCATTTGATGATACTGATTTTAGAAATAATGGAACTCTTAATGGTTCTCCAGTATGGAAGGATTCTAAGGACTGTATCAATGAAAAATGTCTGGAATTTAATGGAAGTAGTCAATATGTTTTAACTAGTGGAGTCCCTAGTAATTTTTTATCTGGCTCTAAGGCAAGAACACTTTCGGCTTGGATTTATAGAACAAATGAAACAGGCGGAACAATCATAGCAATAAATAATAGCGGTTCATTGCAAAGTTTTTGTTTTCAGATAGCATCATCTGGGGGTGTTATGTATTTATTTAGCGATAAGGTTAATGCAAGTAATAACATAGTTATTTCTGGATCGGAAATTCCTTCACTTAATACATGGAACTATATGGTGTTTACTTACGATGGAATTAATGCATGGAAATACTATCTCAATGGGGTACTTAAAAAATCTGGCAATTTTGCTGTGGCAATTGACACTGTTCCAAATAATATTAGCATAGGAAGAAGAATGGATGCCTTTAGTGCCTATTGGCCTGGAAAAATTGATGAAGTTTCTATATATTCTGAGGCTATCACATTCTCAAAAATAAAAAATGATTATGTGGTGGGATTAGAAAAATTATACCAAAAGGGGGCGATAAGCGAAAGTAATTATATTTCAAAGATTTCCGAATTACAAAAAGATAACTTAGCAGAAAAATAAATGAGCATTTTCAAAGCATACGACGTAAGGGGAATATATCCTACCGAAATAAATGAAGAGTGGGCATACAAAATAGGACGAGCTTTTGCTATATTTCTACAAGATGAAATAAAACGCGATGACCTAAGTATTGTCCTGGCTCAAGATAATAGAGTTTCTTCCGATAGTTTATGCAAAGAAGTAGAACGTGGCTTATTAGACCAAGGGGTGAATGTTATAAAAATAGAATTAGCCACAACACCAATGCTTTATTTTGGTGCCGCTAATTATGGGTACGATGGGGGAATAAGTGTGACGGCTAGTCATAATTCAAAAGAGTATAATGGATTCAAATTCGTAAGGTCTGGAGCTATACCTGTGGGGGAAGATTCGGGACTAAGGGAAATAGAAAAAATTGCGGAAGGGGAAATGCCAGCAATGGCAAAGTCTCGGGGAGAAACAAAACTAAAATATATTCTAGATGATTATGTTGAAAAAAATAGATTAGGTGATACTTATAATTATAGAGTTTTTATAGATACAGCCAATGGAGTTGCTGGGCTTCCGGCTTCAAAAATATTAAATCAGGAAAATTTCATCAGTATTTTTCCAGATCTAGACGGAAATTTTCCAAACCATGACCCAGATCCACTAAAAAAGGGGAGTCTTGATTCTCTTAGTAGTAGAGTCTCCAGTTTGGGGGATTTAGGAATATCTTTTGATGGAGATGGAGACAGGGTATTCTTTGTAGATGAAAAAGGAAAAATGATTCCCTCTGATCTAATCTTAGCATTATGTGCTGAACATCTTCTTAAGAAGAATAAATTCAGTAAAATTTTGTATGATGTCCGTTGCAGTAATATTGTAAAAGAGGTAATAGAAAAAAACGATGGCTTTGGGGTTATAAGTAGAGTTGGGCACGCATTCATTAAAAAAGAAATGAGAAATCAGGATATTCTTTTTGGCGGAGAATACTCAGGTCATTTTTATTCAAAGGAATCCAGTTATGCCGAAAACCCATTTTTAGTCGTTTCGATTGTCCTATCAGAAATGAAGAGTCAAGGAAAGCCTGTTTCGGAAATTATTGCACAATATAAAAAATACTTTCACTCGGGAGAAATTAATTTAAAAATTGACGACAAGATAGGTACAATAAATAAAATAAGGGAAAAGTACTCAACCGGCAAGATATCAACCCTAGATGGAATAAGGATTGATTTTGATAATTGGTGGTTATCCCTAAGGGCATCGAATACCGAACCAGTAATACGGCTGATAGTTGAGGCAGCGACAGAAGAATTACTGCAACAAATGATACAAGAAATTACGAATATTATAATGGAATAAAAAACAAGGCTTATCGCCTTGCTTTTTTATTTCAATCCCATGTTTACTCTAGCTTTTTTCATCGTTTCTTCTGCTATTTTTCTAGCTTTATTAGCACCTTTTTCGAGTTCACTCCATATATAATCAGGATTCTTTTCATACTCCTTTTTCTTTTCACGTATGGGTCTCAAGCTTTCAATCAGTAATTCTGCTGTGGCTTTTTTAAAATCACCATAACCTTTTCCACTAAACTCATTTTCAATATCTTTAACGGATTTTTTAGAGAAAACAGAATAGATAGTTAAAAGATTAGAGATTCCTTTTTTGTTTTCTGCATCAAATCTTATATCTTTATCTGAATCAGTCGTTGCGGACATTAGTTTTGTCATTATCGAATCAGGATCTTCAAAGAGACTAATACTTCCTTTTCCATTATCGCTTTTACTCATCTTTTTTTCAGGATCACTGAGTGACATTATAGTCGCTCCTTGTTCAGGAATTATCGGTTCAGGGATTACGAAAGTATTCCCATATTTACTGTTGAATCTTTCGGCTGTATCTCTAGTCAGCTCAAGATGCTGTTTTTGGTCCTTTCCAATCGGAACCGCCTCAGCATTATACAGCAATATATCTGCCGCCATTAGTATTGGATAGTTAAGCAATCCAGCAGTAATATTGTCCTTATGCTTTAAGGATTTATCTTTAAACTGAGTCATTCTTTGAAGTTCTCCAACAGGTATTGTTGTTCCGAGTAGCCATGCGAGTTCGGCATGTTCCTTAACTTGAGATTGCACAAAATATGTACATTTGTTTGGATCAATTCCTGCCGCAAGATATGTCGTAGCTAAGTCAAAAATGTTTTTCTGTAAGGTTTTTGCTTCGTAGGGAGTTGTAATAGCGTGCCAATCGACTACGCAAAAAATACAATCCTCTTCATCTTGTATCTCCACCCATCTTTTAAGCGACCCAATATAGTTTCCGATATGTATGTCTCCAGTTGGTCTTATTCCGCTAAATATCTTCATAGATTCTAGTTTAGTATTTATAACCAGATAATAACATATTAAGATGCAATTTTCCATTTCTTTTAAGGCGCTTATAACCCACCTATCACAGTAATCGTGTCATTTCAACAAAAATCCCCTTAAAAGGGGATTTCATTATACTTCAATTATAACCGGCAATACCATTGGACGCCTCTTTGTTTTTTGAAACAAGAAGTCTCCTAAAGTATTTTTCACATTATCTCTAACGTAAGTCCAGTTTACGACTTGTCCAGAAGCAGTGGCCTTTTCAATAGTTTGTATAGTTTTCTTCCTAGTCTGATATAGCAATTCTTTTGATTCTTTTAAATACACAAATCCTCTTGAAATAATGTCCGGTGATTCTTGGACTTTTCCACTTTTTCTATTTACAACAGCGATAACTACAAATATTCCATCCTCAGCAAGCATTTGTCTGTCGCGAAGAACTATTTCTCCAACATCACCAACTCCAAGTCCGTCCACCATTATGTAATCAGAAGGAACCTCTTGTTTATCAAGTTCAATTTTTTCTTTATATAGATTGATTATCTGTCCGCTTTCAGCGAGTACTACATTTTCTTCATTCATACCCCAATCTTCGGCTAGTCTGGCATTTGCAAAAAGCATAGAATATTGTCCATGAACGGGCATAAAAAACTTAGGCTTCATTATAGACAACATCTCTCTTATTTCTTCTCTTTGTGCATGTCCACCAGCGTGAATATCCATCATCCTATAATTTAGGACAATAGCTTTTTGACGAAGCAAATCATCCTTTACCATCTGGACAGTTCTTTCGTTTCCAGGAATCACGGAAGAAGAAAAGATTATTGTGTCTCCTGGTTTTACGCTTATTGATTGATGTTCACCAGTAGCAATTCTCATCAATCCAGCATTTTCTTCGCCCTGAGCTCCAGTACACATGATAGTCACTTGATTATCTGGGATATTGTTTGCATCCGCAACTTTCTTCAGGATAGTTCCTTTTTCTGTTTTTAAGTAGCCGAGCTTTTTTGTAATTTCAACATTACTTTTCATTGAGTGTCCAATAAACCCTACTCGGCGATTATACTTTTCCGAAAGTGTAATTACTTGTTGTATTCTATTTACCAGAGAAGAGAACGTAGATACGATTATTCTTCCTTTTGCATTTTTAAAAATACTTTCCATATTTTCAAAAATCTGTTTTTCCGAAAGTGAATGTCCTTCTTCTTCGGCACCAGTAGAGTCAGACATTAATAGTGATATACCTCTACTTCCGATTTCCTTCAATTTGTTAAAGTTAGTGGCTGGCTCATTTACAGGAAAATTATCAAATTTAAAATCAGATGTATGTACAATATTTCCTACAGGAGTTTTTATTACAATTCCCATATTATCGGGTATATTGTGATTCTGTCTAAAAAATTCCACTTCAAAATTACCAAGTTTTACTTTATATCCATCACAAACTTCAGTAATATCTAACTTCGGGTGATCTGGAAATTCATCCTGTCTTTTTAGGATTATTCCTCTTGCAAGTGCCGAAGCATACATAGGAGGGTTTCCAATGGCATTCATCACGTAGGGAATGGCTCCAATGTGGTCAAAATGTCCATGAGTAATCAAAACTCCGACTATTTTTTTATATCTATTATTTTCTTTTAAGTAATCTATATTAGGGATGATGTAATCAATACCAGGCATGTCTTCCTCTGGCATACGAAAACCAACATCAATTACTAGTATTTCATCTTTATGCTCCAAAAGCATCATATTTCTTCCAACCTCTCCCAAGCCTCCCAATGGGATTATTCTAAGTGGACTATCTCCATTCTCTGGATTTATAGTCAATGTTTTTTTTGGTAAAATTTTTAACTGTCCCTCGGTTGGAATTCTTCTATCTTTGAATATTTTAGGAGAATGTCCTTGTCGTCTTCTGTTATTATTGTTGTTATTATTTTGTTGTGTGCGTGGCTTAAAAGAATGATTCTTTTTTTCAGGCACTTTTAGTTTTTTTTCTTCCATGTTTTTATTTTTTAAGCTATAGAATTAGCTAATTTCTATTTAAAGTTTTGGTAGATATTAAAACGACAAATACTAAAATATACTTTTAACATTTGACGAATTAATATCCGCCAACATTTTATTTGAGGAAATCAAAATTAGAAGGGATTTCCTTTAATGATTGTTCCTCCCTTAGAGGTGGAACATTTTCATAGTTATTATTTTTTATCCATCCTGATTTCGTATAAAACCAGCATGCGCCTTTCTTTTCAGCAATACTTTCATATTCAGATATACAGTTTTTACTGATCCAATTAGCCATTTTTAATTCTTTGTCTGTTGCATTTATGGTAATGTGTCCATATTCACCAGGTATTATTACTGCTTCGCCAGTTTTTGCTTTTACAAAATAGCAGTCACTTCCATCATATTTTTGCATTAAATAAATAGCTTCACCCTCAAGAACTATATAAAATTCCGAGTGTTTTGATGCATGATAATGCCCTTTTGTTTTTACATACTCTTCTCCTATCATTAGTGGGGGAATAACTGTGATGTCATATCGGAGGTCACCATTTTCTTCAACACCTCTATACATATAGTATAAGTCTTGATTTTCGGCAGTATTAGCCCATTCTCTATCAGCTAAAACGTTTCGCATATCGTCCAGTTTTCTAGTGTCTGGGGTAAGTTGTGTCAAATCTATTTCCATATTATTTTTTCTTCCAAACTCTCTGCTCGGTGAGGTACCAATTTGGAGTATCGTCAAACACTCGCGATTGGTCAAAAGCTTTTTGAACAGAGAATCCTTTTACTTTTTTATTTAAAATATAATTATAATTCGTAGAATATAAAAAGATTGCTGGATTATCGCTCATTATCTTTTCTTGTATTTCAACTAATTTTTTCACTCTTTCTTCATCGTATGGATTAGCAAATAATCTTGATTGTTCAAGCAAAGTGTCTAAATCTTCATTCTGATATACAGCCAAGTTCCATCCAGGATCAAATATTTGGCTTGAATGCCAATAAGGTAATAATTCGGGAGTAGAACTAAATTTTTCTCCAAAAAGAATTGCATCGTAATCTTTATCCCTAATGACCTTTTTTATGTCATTAGTATTCAATTCCGAAACTTCAACTTTTACTCCTATTTTTTCCCATTGTTCTTTTATTTTTGTCGCAACTTTTTTTAAAGTGGGATTATTTACTGTTTTTAAGTTTATCGTTAATTGAGTGCTTTCGTCAGGAACTGTAAAACACAAACTGTTCAATTTCTTTTTTGTTTCACCCATTACTTTTCCAGTACCTTTATCAAGTCCCGATGGTTTTAATATTTCATCAGCATATTTTTCTTGAAAGGCTATAACAGCTTTCTTTGTTGCTTCTCCAAAGTTTCCATTTGCAGTACCATCTGGATAGACATCTCTGTCTCTCGCTAGACACTCCTGCAGTTTTTTTACCTCACTTCCATTATCGCCAACTTTTAAATCGTGTTTCAGTTCAAATCCAGTGGATTTTTTTACTATTTTTGTTAAAACTCCATCCCTAAGCTCAAAACCTTGTTTTTGTATTAACTCTTTTGCCTTTTCAATATCATACTCATACTTAATGCTCGGCTCTTGAATTCCATAAAAATCTGATAGGATAGGGGAGTTCACAATATATCCTTCTTCACCGATTATATCTAAGATTTCCTTTTTATTTGTTGCATAACTTAAGGCAACTCTTACTTCTTTTTTTGATACAGGGTCTTTTACGTTATTAAAAAATACTCCAAAATAATCAGCATTCATTATGTCCTTATCTTCTGCTGAGCGAAAATCATTATTATAAACAGCGTTATCAATATATCCAGCGTCCAAAGCTCCTATGCGAAGGAGATAAGCAAGATCATTTTTTTCAGATAGGAAGGTTATTTTGATTTTTGGAATATAAGGTTTTTTATCGTAGTAGTTTGAATTTGATACTAGTGTAATGCTTCGTATTCTTTTATTCTTACTATTTTGATTTTGAATTACACTTTCAACTGCATATGGTCCAGACCCAATCGGATTAGAAAGATTTAATTCGGCATTTGCAATTATCGCCGTCACTGGCATACCTTCCCAGACATGCTTTGGCATTATCTTTACGTTTGCTAGATTATCAAGAAAGCCACTGTAGGGTTGTTTTAGCTTTATAATTCCTTTGTAGTCAGAATTCTTAATTACCTCAACATTTGTCCAATAGCCTTGTAGGGGGCTCATATAAGTTGGGTCTTGGATGAGATTTATGGTAAAAACTATATCATCCATAGTTAATTGTTTGCCGTCTTGCCATTTGGCATTTTCCTTAATTGAAAATTCAAAAGTCTTTCCATTGTCAGAAAAATGAAATTCATTTATTAAGTCTGGTGTGACATTCCCTTTGTTGTCATATTTTACAAGACCAGAAAAAACTAATTCCAATAATGCCTTATCTGTATCCGATGTTTGGGCATAGAGAGGATTTATAAATTGTGGTTGTCCGATCATTCCCTCATGAAGCACGCCATAATAACTAGGAACAAGTTCTGTATTGTTGTAATAAAAACTAATTGAGGAATAAAACAACGACGAAAAGAAAGCTATTATCAACACTATGAAAAATATCTTTTCTTTTTTTGTTAAGATTTTAAAGAATTGCGCCCATTGGCTAACAGAAGGCAAATTGCTTTGCCTAGGTTTTTTTAAAAAAAGCATTTTTATTTAGCTAAATTAAGCGATTTGAGTATTGATAAAATATCGTGATTTAGCAATATAGATATAATTACAAATAACACTACCAAAACAACAGTCATCCATAGGAGATGTTTCTGAAAACCTCGTCTTGTACTATATACTTCACTTCCACCTCCAAACGCACTACCGATAGCCGTTCCTCTTTGTTGTAATAATATTAACGATACTATTGCTACGCAAATCACTATTTGTATTATAGATAATATTTGGTCCATATGTTTTATGATTATACTTTATCTCTGAGTCAAATATCAGAAGCGAATAACAATTCTGAAATCCAGACAATCAGGGTTACTTTTATGTATCCATACCAATTAATGATATCAAATTTTTCTTCTGGGAAAAACAGAGTAAGCATCCAGACAAGAAATCCTATAATAACCAAAGAAAATATATTGAGTGTGATTATCCGCAAAGGGAAAGTCACAAAATTGAGTATTGGTTTTATAAAGAATAACAACAATCCAAGTATTAATCCCACTACCAAAATTGTTGTGATCTGTCCATCATAAACTACTTCTGGCTTCAAAAAATAGGCAGATAACCCAATACCAATGATGCCAGCTATAATTTTTCCGAGAAAATTCATTTGTCATCATAATACCTCAAAACTAACCATAAGTCAACGATTGTTTTCTGCATCATAGTTTTTGCTTGTTGAAAGAAGAAATATCTAATATAATGAACAAAAATAAGTAAATAATAAAAACATGAGAAAAACAGCCTATTTTATATCCCTTTCCATCATATTATTATCATTTGCCTTTGCTTTTTATTTCTATCCTCAGCTGCCAGAAATTATTTCTTCGCATTGGGATTCAAATGGAGTAGTTAATGGGACGTTGGGCAGTTGGAGTATATTTTTGATCCCGGTTTTGCTTACTTTGTTCTTTTTTATGTTTTTATTTATTCCAAAACTTGATCCAATGAAAGAAAATATCAAGAAGTTTAACGATCATTATGACGACTTTGTCTTGATATTTAATCTTTTTATGTTTTATACATTTGCATTAGTTGTTATCTGGAATATGGGATATTCTTTCAATATGACTGTTGGAATAATGCCGGGTTTAGCGATTCTATTCTATTTTATAGGAGTAATGATAACAAAAACAGAGAGGAATTATACAATCGGTATTCGTACACCATGGACACTGGAAAATGACAAAGTCTGGGAGAAGACAAGCAAGGTTTCTGGAGGATTATTCAAAATCATCGGATTATCATGTCTTTTTTTGATGTTTTTTCCTTCTTATTCGTTTGCCTTATTGTTTTCTTTGATTATGTTTTCGGTAGTCTTTATATTTGTCTATTCGTACTTAGAATACGGAAAACTAAATAAGGAATCAAAAAAAAGAACAAAGTAATAATTTAATTGACCTTTTGATACTAAAACTATAAAATAAATGCAAGAGTAATTTAAGTAAAGAATATATGCCAAAAATATTATTAATTGAAGATGACAAATTTTTAAGAGAACTGATGGCTAAGAAACTTATGAATATGAATTATGAAGTTTCGGTTGCCGTGGATGGAGAAGAGGGAATACAAAAAATAAAGGAAGAAAAGCCAGACTTGGTGCTTTTGGATTTAATTTTACCTGGAATAAACGGATTTGAAGTTTTGGAGAAAGCAAAAGCAGATGCAGAAACTGTTGATATTCCGGTAATAATTCTTTCTAATCTTGGACAGGGTGAAGATATTGAGAGAGGATTAAAATTAGGAGCAAAAGACTTTCTTGTTAAAGCTCACTTTACTCCACAAGAAATTATTGAGAAACTGCAAACATACATTTAAAATGCCAGAATTACCAGAAGTCCAAACAACTGTAAATGGCTTAGAAAAGGAAGTCCTTGGAAGGACTTTTCTTGGACTTTGGACCGATACACCTAAAATTTTTCGCAATACTAACTTTCAAGATTTCAAAAAAAAAATAATAGGAAAGAAAATAATATGTATAAAAAGAAGAGCCAAAAATATACTTATTTTTTTATCGGATGACTTGGTAATACTCATTCATCTCAAAATGACAGGGCATTTACTTTTGGGCGACTGGCAATACAATGAAAAAATAGAGACATGGGAATCAATGTCCGAAGGACCAATAAAATATGATCCATATAATCGGTTTGTAAGGGTATTTTTTTGCCTTGATGACGGAAGAAAAATAGGACTTTGTGATGCTAGAAAATTTGCAAAGATAGAGTTGTGGACTAATAAACAAATAGAAAATGAGGTTTTTAAAACCACTGGACCAGAACCTTTGGAAAAGGATTTTACCTTAGAAAGATTTATTAGTCTTTTTTCAAAAAAGAAGAGGGGTAGGGTAAAACAAATACTAATGGATCAGGAGTTTATTGCTGGCATTGGCAACATCTATGCTAGTGAGATATTATTTGAAGCGAAGGTTCACCCCGAAAAAGATGTTTCACTTCTAAGCAGGGATGATTTAAAAAATATATACGAAGCAATAAAAAATATCCTACCAAAAGGTGTTGAGGCAGGGGGAGACAGTTTTTCGGATTATAGGAATGTATATGGTGAAAAAGGAAAATTCCAGAACCAGATGAATGTCTATGGAAGAGAAAATAGAGAATGTGTAAGATGTGGAACTCCGATTAGAAAAATAGTCATAGGGACTCGCGGTACATACTATTGTCCAGAATGTCAAAAAAAGTAAAATATGATTTATTTATTCTATGGAAAAGACAGCTTTAGGATAAAAAGAAAGACCGATGAATGGATAAATGATTGGATAGCTAAAAATGGCAAAGATAGTCTTTCTAAACTAGATGGGAAAAACAATGATTTTTCCGATTTGAAGTCGGAATTTTTCTCTTGTTCAATGTTTTCATCAAAAAAATTAGTAATTGTTTCTAATTTTAATGAAAACATAAAACTTAAGGATTCAATAATGGAAATGGGAAATCTTTTTGTGTCTTCTGAGAATATTTTACTTTTAATTGATGACTCCATGAAGACGATCAAAAGTGATTCATTTTTGAATTTTCTAAAAAAAAATGGAGTAGCGGAGGAATTTCCCTTGCTTGAGGAAAAAGATATTTCGTCCTGGATTATAAAAGAAGCTGAGGGTATAGGGATTAAAATAAAAGAACCCGCAGTATCAGAACTTTTTAAAAATACAAAAGGAGATTTGTGGCAAATAGAAAACGAATTAAAAAAACTATCAAATTATGTTTTATTTGAAGAAAGATCAGAAATAACGTTGTCAGATGTTGATAAATTAGTAGATAAAATTGAAGACGGAAATATTTTCGCAATAACTGACGCTATCGGAGCAAGAAACAAAAAAAGTGCCCTTACCCTTATAGACAATTATCTTAAAAATGGAGGAATTGTACTTGTCCTGTTTGCCACTATTGCTACTCATGTAAAAAATCTACTTGTCGTCAAAATGTCACCAAATATGTCGGCAAGCGAATTAGGTATGGCTCCATTTGTGAGGACCAAGTGTCTATCTCAATCAGCAAGATTTGAATTAGAGGAACTCAAGAATTTGTTTGAACTACTTATTGAGTTAGATAAAAAAATCAAGGTAGGTCAAATCGGACAAATAGAAGCCGTAGAAACATTTATTCTTGCGTTATAAACTTTTGTTGACATTTGATAAAAAGATACTAGTATATTAAAAAGCACGTTGCGGAAGCGAGTTGACGGAGCTTTGATTGTATCTTCCATTCAGGATGTGAAAATTTTGACAATTTGTATAGATGAAATAAACTCTTCAACAACCGAAGAACTTTTACAAGCCTTTGAAAGGACTTGGATGAACGAGAATCTCTCAACTAATCTTTATAAGCCAGAAAACTGCGCATGGCTTATCAAAGATGTACTTCAAGACAGATTATCTGGCGAAATAGAAAAAGCCGATACTGTTAGTAGATTAGAATATCTTCTTTCTGTTGCCAAAAGGCTATACAGAGAAGATCTTTGCAGGGAAGTTGAAGATAGGATTAGGGACGTAAAATCCTAAATGTTATAGAAGGGTAATCCTTCTTTTTTTTGTAGCAAAAAACAGGGAAAACCCTGTTTATTTTTATTTTGCAGCAGGTGCAAGCTTGTTCAAATGTTTAGCGTATAGGGCTTTTTTTCTGCTAGCAGTGTTGTCTTTCAAAACGCCAGTCTTTGCTGCCTTATCAATGGCTTTGTACAATTTTGGTAACAATGCCTTTGACTCCTCAGTCTTTTTTTCAGTAATTAAAGCTTCAAATTCCTTAACTAATACTTTTATGTCCTTCTTTTTTTGGATGTTATTAGCTTTGCGCTTTACATTCTGGCGAAGACGTTTTTTGTTAGATGTTGTAATTGGCATAATTCTTTAATTAAATATACTATTCTTATATACAATAAATATTTAAAATATGCAAGCCTTATTTTGGGGTTTTTCTTTTTAACTAATCTGATATAATATCTTTAGAATAATAATACATTGTTTATGATAAACTTTATTTTTGGAGAAATTCTTTACAAAGATGATAAAAAAATCGTTGTTGATAGAGGCGGGATGGGATTTGAGATTTTTTTATCGGCTAATAGTCTAGAAAAAGTGACAATTGGCGAGGAGAGGCAAATATATACTTATTTATTAGTAGGGGAAAAAGTAATGGAACTTTATGGTTTTTTAACTGAAAAAGAATCAGAATTCTTCAGAATATTAAAAACTATTTCGGGTGTTGGTCCAAAAACAGCCCTTAATTTAGCAGTTTTTGGAACACCAGAGAAACTTAAGGAGTCACTTGAAAAAGGAGAAAATATCCCCGAAACAAAAGGATTAGGAGCAAAAAAACTCCAAAAAATTTTATTAGAATTAACAGGAAAAATAGAAGAAATCAACAAAAAAGATAAAAATATAGGAAAAAAAGACGAAGTTTTTGAGGCACTGCTAGGATTAGGTTTTAATAAGAAGGAAATAATTAATGCATTATCGGAGCTTCCTGTGGAGATGAAGCAATCGGAACAGAGAATAAAGGAAGCATTAAAAATTTTAGGAAAATGAAAGAATTAATTAAAAAAATATTACCAGAAAGTTTGATTGCTTTATATCATTATTTACTTGCTCTTAGTGGAGCATTTTATTATGGGTTTCCATCAAAAAAAATAAAAGTAATCGGCGTCACAGGAACGGGAGGAAAATCTACTGTTATTGCAATGGCAAGCAAAATCTTGGAAGAAGCTGGCTATAAAGTTGCATATTCATCATCAATAGTATTTAAGTGGGGCAATGAGCAGGAGGAGAATAAGTATAAAATGACCATGCCTGGTCGTTTCGTTTTGCAGCGTTTTTTGAGTAAAGCCGTTGCCGAAAAATGCGATTATGCACTTATTGAAACAACATCTGAAGGTATAAAACAATTTAGACACAAATTCATTGATTACGATATAGCTCTAATCACTAACCTTAATCCCGAACATATAGAAGCTCATAGGGGTTTTGAAAATTATAAAAAAGAAAAAGAAAAGCTTTTTAAAATAGTCAAAAATATCCACATCATTAATGCAGATGATGAGCATAAAGATTTATTTTTATCAAAACCAGCAAACAGAATACTAACGTATGGAATAACCAATAAGCATGCTGATGTTGTTGCTGAAAATATAATTATCACTCCAGAAGGATCAAGATTTAAAGTTGATGGTATTGACTTTGAGCTGCAACTTCTTTGCGAATTCAATATTTACAATGCACTTGCTGCAATAACTATCGGATATTCTCAGGGAATTCCTCTTTCTATTTGCAGTGATGCCATAAAAAAAGTAGGACAAGTTGCTGGGAGAACCGAGAGAGTCATTTCGGAGCCTTTTTATGTTTTTGTTGATTATGCATTTGTACCTGTTTCACTTGAGAAGGTCTATCAATTTCTAAAACCTAAAAAAGGAAAACTAATCTGTGTCTTAGGTTCCTGTGGTGGTGGTCGTGATAGTTGGAAAAGACCCGTTTTAGGCTCTCTTGCTGATAAATATGGAGATTATGTCATTGTCACAAACGAAGACCCTTACGATGAGAATCCTCAGGCAATAATAGATCAAGTTTCTTCGGGTGTTAAAGATGCCAAAAAATTATTTAAGATATTCAACAGGCGAGAAGGAATCAGAAAAGCGCTTGAGCTTGCAAAGACTGGAGACACTATCATAATCACTGGTAAAGGATGTGAACCTTGGATATGTTGGGAGAATGGTAGAAAGGAAGCATGGGATGACAGACAAGTAGTAAAAGAAGAATTCAAGAAAATAATGAATAATAAGCAATAATACTAATTATGAAAACGGAAACAAAGCCAAAAAAAGAAATAAACTCTTCTAAGATAATAAAAGTTGTATATTTATACGCACTTGGATACTTTCTCGTTTCAAACGCATGGTTTTGCTACTTCGCGTCGCAAAAAACAGCAAACAAGATTGTTTTTTACGTCGTCGCTATTCTTTCAATAATTTTCGCGATCCTCTGTTTTGTAAAAGTAGCTGCCAAGAGAGGGAAGAATAATAATAAATCAATTATTATTAATACAATTATTCATTTTCTCGTTTCTGTTATTATTATCTATCTTGGCATTAAAATAATCTGCATCTCTCGGGGTGGTCCCATTATGATATGGCTTTGACAAAAGATGCAAAGTATGTTATTTATTCGCTCGGAGGTAGAAATAATGCCAGAATCGGACAGAAATTTCAGCGATATTGATAACGATGGCATGAAAGAAAGAAAAAAATGCATCAAAGACAGCAAAAGTCAATGTTGCGGAAAAGACGAGTGTGCCTGCTATAGGGACGACTAAAATCCATTTTATAATGGATTTTTATTTTTTTTTGACGGCAATCAGTTTTATAGCTAAAATAAGAATATAATTTTAATTTTTTATTAATTGTGAACATTCAATTAAGAAAACTAAATGATCTTGATGTGGGAAGTTTTATATCATGGATGAATGACGAAAGTGTTTTATCTTTAGCTACTGGCACTTCTGAGAATTTCTTAGAAAGCGATTTGAGAAAATGTTTTTCAAAAATGATCAATAGTAGCAAAGATTTCCATTATGCAATTACTTTAAACGATAGGGCAATAGGTTTCGCTTCACTAATAGAAGACAGATATGGCGGACACAAAATGCAATTGATGATAGGAGATAAGGACTGTTGGGCAAAGGGATACGACATGGAAGCGGTAAGGCAATTAGTTGAAAAGGCGAGAGAGTTAAACAACGTAAAAGTTTATTTAGAAATAAGACCAGAGAGCGAAAGATCTATAGCGGCGTTTGCGAGTTATGGTTTTATTCCGACAAAAAATAAAAGATATCCAAAAGACGGGCATTTTCCTCGTGCATTAAAAATGGAATTGAGTTAGTTTTGATTTACAGACGGTTTTGCGGTCCTGACTAATCCCCAAAAAACATGATAATAACAAGCAAAATCTTGACACTATCCATCTTTTCTGTAAAATAGAAGTGTTCGCGAGACTAATAAAACATAAATATGGAAGAGATTTCACTGTTTGGATCAACAATTTTTAATTTTTTAGGCATTAATTTCACTAATACATATATATTAGCAATCATCTGTGCTGTTCTTGTTTTTGCAATTTTTGCTTTTGGAATGAGGAAAAAAGAGCTTGTTCCAAATAAATTACAAAATTTCTTTGAATTTTTACTTGAATCTATATTCAATTTTTTTGATGGCATGACAGGGAACAGACAAAAAACTGAAGAAATTTTTCCTTTGTCTGCTACGATTTTTTTATTGGTTTTATTTTCAAATTTAATAGAGATAATCCCTGGAACAGGGGTTTTTCATTTTTTGAGATCTCCTAGTTCGGATCTTCATTTTACGATTGCCTTAGCAATATTTGCTATGGGATTTGTCCACATAGTTGCAATTGCAAAATTAGGAGGATTCCAATATGCTAAAAAATATATCAAATTTGAAAGTCCAGTGATGTTTTTTGTTGGAATACTTGAATTACTAGGGGAATTCACAAGAACTTTTTCTCTTGGAATGAGGTTGTTCGGAAATCTATTTGCCGGTGAGATGCTACTAATGGTTATGTATTCAATATTACCTTTTATTCTTCCTTTGCCTTTCTTAGGATTAGAGTTGTTTGTAGCATTTATTCAGGCAATAGTATTTTCATCACTAATTACAGTGTTTTATGTCCTCACAACAGCCCCAGAAGAACATTGATTGGAAGGGGGTTGCTCTTATGGGCACAGAAATAGGTTTTTTGATCGCCCTTCCCTTAATAGCATGTATTTTATCGGGTATTTACATCGATAGTATATTATCCACAAGTCCCGCAGTGACTATTTTGTCAGTATTTGCGGGAATATGGCTAGTGTATGTCGATATGAAGTATCTGATAATACCTATTTTAGAGAAAAGCGGAAATAAAAAGTAAGTTAAATAATTTAATTAATTCGCCACGATCTGCCAAATATAATTAGACATTGGAATAGACTGAGCGAAAAAACAAATATGGAAGCATTACAATTATTAGCAGCTGCATTAGCAATTGGTTTAGGCGCAATCGGACCTGGTATCGGTATTGGTTTAATCGGTTCAAAAAGTACCGAAGCTATTGGAAGGAATCCAGACGCTTCTGCAAAAATTCAGACTGGTATGATTTTATCTATCGCGTTTGCTGAGGCTATCGCAATTTTTGCTTTAGTGATCTCATTTATGATTTTGTTTACAAAATAAAAATATAAAAAATAAACAATGGAAGGACTAGAAATAGACTGGAAAGTTCTTGTCGGTCAAATTATAAATTTTGCTATATTATTTTTTCTTTTAACTTATTTTGTTTATAAGCCATTTTTAGCGTTACTCAAAGAGAGGCGTGAAAAAATAGCAGAAGGAATTAAAAAGGCGCAGGAGGCAGATGAAAAAATGCTAGAGATTGAAAAGACAAAAGATGCATCAGATATTAAAAATGAAGAAAATCGTAAGGCAATTATTTTGAAAGCTGAGGGAGAAGCTAAAACGAGAGCGGGAGAAATTCTTCAATCTGCAGAACAGGAAAAAATAAACATAATCGCAAAAGCTCAAAAGGATTCTGAAGTATTAAAAGAAAAAGAAAAAGAAAACACAAAAAAAGAGATTATTGAAAATGCTTTTTCTTTAGCCGAAAAGGTATTAAAAGAAAATATTGACAACGAAAAAAGCAAAAAGATTACTGCCGAATTCTTAAATAAGCTAAAGATATGAAAGTAAATACGCAATTGACATATTATGCTCGGGCAATTTATCTTGCGATAGAAGAAAATCCAGGCAAAGAAAAAGAGATTTTTGAAAACCTCAAGAAAAGTTTAGGGGCAAGAAGAATGAGATATTTACCAGCAATAATGGCAAAATTTTTTAAACTGTATGCTCACGAGAAGAAAGCAGAACTTGTTTTATCCTCTAATTTTGATGAAAAGACAAAAACAGAGATAAAAGAAAAGCTTAAAAAGAATATTGCAGGGATAGGAGAAATAACCGAAGTAATTGATGAAAATTTAATCGCAGGATTCCGATTAAGAACAAAAGATATTCTTATTAAGGCATCTTTAAAAGATATTTTAACGGGGTTAAAAAATAAAACCTATGGACATAATTGAACAATTTAAAAAGCAATTAACGGGCATTAACCTAGCTCCAGAATCTGAAGAAATTGGTGAGGTTGTGGAGATAAAGGATAATGTAGCAAAAATTTCCGGACTAAAAGGAGTTGGAAATTTTGAATTAGTAGAATTTGAAGGTGCGAATACTTTTGGGCTAGTTTTAAACTTGGAAGAACACGAAGTTGGTGTTGCGGTTTTGGGATCCGATGAAAAAATTAAAGAAGGCACCGTTGTAAAAAGAACAAAAAAAGTTTTCTCGCTTCCAGTTGGAGAAGCATTACTTGGAAGAGTGGTCAATCCCTTAGGAGAGCCTTTAGATGGAAAGGGAGAGATAAAGACAAAGACTTATCTTCCACTAGAAAGAAAGGGGCCATCTGTTATTGAACGTCAGCCAGTAAATACCCCTCTTCATACTGGGATTAAAGCTATTGATGCATTGATTCCAATAGGTAGAGGACAGAGAGAATTGATTATTGGAGACAGGGGACTTGGAAAAACCGCTATTGCAATTGATGCTATTATTAATCAGAAAAACGAAAAAAACAGACCTATCTGTGTTTACGTTGCTTGTGGTCAGAAAAAAAGTAAAGTTCAAAGATTAATTGCGACATTAGAGAAAGCTGGAGCAATGGAATATACCATTGTCGTTTGTGCTACCCCCGATGATCCTGCAAGTTTTGTTTATTTGGCTCCATTCACTGGTGCAACTATGGGTGAATACTTTAGAGATAAGGGACAAGATGCTTTAGCTGTATACGATGACTTAACTAGACAGGCTTGGGCGTGGAGAGAAATTTCGTTGATTTTAAGACGTCCACCAGGTAGAGAAGCTTTTCCTGGAGATGTGTTTTATTTGCATTCAAGACTTCTTGAGAGGGCAGCAAGGCTATCGGAGGAAATGGGTGGAGGATCTTTGACAGCATTACCTATTATTGAGACTCAGGCAGGTGATGTGTCGGGATATATTCCTACTAATGTTATTTCAATTACAGATGGGCAGATATTTTTGGATGCTACTCCTTTTAAAAAAGAACAAAAACCAGCTATCAATATTGGAACATCTGTTTCAAGGGTTGGGTCATCTGCTCAAATGAAAGCTACTAAAAAAGTTTCTGGTCGTTTGAAGCTTGACTTGGCACAGTTCCAAGAATTAGAAAGATTTTCAGAATTCACCGAAGAATTAGACCCTCAAACAAAGCTGATTATTGAAAAAGGAAAAAGAATGACTCTATTACTTCGTCAAACAGATTTATTCCCACTTCCCATTGAGAAAGAAGTTATTTCAATTTTTGCTTGTATTAATGGAGGTATTGAAGATATTCCCTTGGATAAAATTATCAGCTTTGAAAGAGATCTATTAGGCGAAGTTGAAATTTCATGTCCTGAGGTATTAAAAGAAATTAAAGAAACCAGAGATTTATCTGAAGAATCCACAAAAAAGATATTAGAGGCTATAAAAAAAGTAAAAGTATCCTATGGAATTAAAGGAGGTCAAAAATAAAATAGGCTCTGTTAAGAATATTTCAGAGTTGACCAGCGCTCTAGAAACTTTTTCTGCTTTAAAAATGAAAAAGACTCAGAAGAAATTTCTTCAATCAAAACCATTTTCACAAGAAATGGCAAGGATTATAAAAAAAATGTACAAATCCTTAAGGGAGAAAAAATCAGTTTTTTTAGAGCAAAAAAAGGTAGAGAATGTTCTTTTTTGTGTTGTTGCTTCAGATAGAGGGTTTTGTGGAACTTTTAATTCTAATATTTTTAAAATAGCAGATAAAGCCTTGCCAGAAATTAAAAAAGAAGGAAAGGTTGATATTTTTGCAATAGGGAAAAGGGCTATAGAGCACTACAAAAAAGAAAACATAGTGCATCAGTTTTCAGGAGTTGGAGATTATTGGGAATTTAAAGAAACCAAAAATATAGCAGATGTTATAATTAACTCATATGTTGAAAATAAATATCAAAAAATATATTTATTTTATACTCATTTTCAATCATCTTTTATCCAAAAGCCAACAAAAATACAGTTATTACCTTTAACAATAGAGACTATTGATAATTTCTTGAAAGACGAATTTAAAAGTGGAATTGAAGAACCGGATTATTTATTAGAGCCGTCGGTAGAAGATATTTTAAATGGTGTTGTTCCAGTCTTGATTGAATACTTGATTTATCAATTTATTCTTTCAGCCAACACATCCGAACATTCTGCAAGAATGATGGCAATGAGAAATGCATCTGATAACGCTAAGGGGTTATTGGAAGAACTTCGTCTTGAATATAATAAAGCAAGGCAAGCAAAAATAACTTCTGAAGTATGTGAAATTTCCTCAACTGCAGAGGCAATGAGTTAATTGATTAAGATAAAGAATAATAATAAACATATATGGCAAAAATAATACAAGTCATCGGTCCCGTTGTGGACGTGGAATTTGAAGAAGGAAAAATTCCTGCATTATATAGTGCCTTAACAGTTGTTGGAAAAGACCTTACTTTGGAGGTAGAGCAAGAACTTGGAGAAGGAAGGGTAAGATGCTTAGCAATGGGTCCAAGTGAGGGGTTAGAAAGAGGAGATGAAGTAAAAGACTCTGGTAATCCAATAATGGTTAAGGTAGGAAAGGGTGTTTTGGGCAGAATCATTAATGTTTTGGGAGATCCTATTGATCTCAAGGGAGATATAAAGGGAGGAACTCCAGTATCTATCCATAGAAAGGGTCCTAGTCTAAAAGAACAAAAATCAGATATTGAGATACTTGAAACTGGTATTAAAGCAATTGATTTATTGTGTCCTTTGCCAAAGGGAGGAAAAGTAGGATTGTTTGGAGGTGCTGGTGTAGGAAAAACTGTTCTTATTCAAGAGCTTATTACTAATATTGCGAAATTCCATCAAGGATACTCTGTTTTTGCAGGTATTGGAGAAAGATCAAGAGAGGGAAATGATATCTATCGTGAGATGACCGAATCAAATACAATTGGAAATACTTGTCTTGTTTTCGGTCAAATGAACGAATCCCCAGGCGTAAGATTTAGGATGCCATTAACAGCCTTAACTGTTGCCGAATATTTTAGAGACAAAGAAAAAAAGGATGTCTTGTTGTTTATGGACAACATTTTTCGTTTCGTCTTAGCTGGTTCAGAAGTGTCAGCACTACTTGGAAGGATTCCATCACAAACAGGTTATCAACCAACTCTAACTTCAGAAATGGGAGCGCTGCAAGAAAGAATTACCTCCACTGAAGACGGTTCTATTACATCGGTCCAGGCAATTTATGTTCCTGCTGATGATTTAACCGACCCTGCTGTCGTTGCAACATTTTCGCACCTAGATTCATCATTAGTTTTATCAAGAGCTATCGCGTCTTTAGGTATATATCCTGCTGTTGAACCACTAGAATCAACGTCATCATTACTCAATCCCAGAATAGTTGGCGATAAGCATTATGAGGTTTCGTCTGGAGTTAAAAAAATACTTCAAAGGTATAAGGAATTGCAAGATATTATTGCTATTCTTGGTATTGAAGAATTAGCCGAAGAGGATAAGATTGTCGTTAATAGAGCAAGAAAAATCCAGAAATATCTATCACAGCCATTCTTTGTTGGTGAAGTGTTTACTGGTATTGCTGGAAAATATGTTAAAATTGAAGAAACAATTGATGGATTTAGTAAGATTATTTCAGGAGAATTAGACCATATTCCAGAATCTAATTTCTATATGAAGGGAACTATTGACGAAGTAATTAAATCATTTGAAGAAAATAAATAATTATGAAACTTGGTATCGCAACCCCAGAGAAAGTTATATACACGGGAGAAGTTGAAAATGTAAACATTCCTACTTTCGCAGGCAATATTGGGGTTTTATCTCACCATACTGCGCTTATTTCTATTGTAAAAGCGGGAGAAATAATTATTAAGGAAGAAAAAGGAAATAGGGTATTCAAAAATGAACAAGGAGTTATAGAAATACATAACAATAAGGCTTGCATTCTTCTAAGAAATTGCGTAGAAATTTTATAGTCTATTTATTTCTTTATTTTAAAAGAAATTAAAACTCCCCTTCTAGGGGAGTTTTAATTATTGGGCTGGGGCTTGAGTTCCTGATTGTTGTTTCTTTTGTAGCTCTTCTAATAGCTCTCGTATTTTCTGATTCTTTTCTTCTTCATCCAGATTTTCCCACGGATTTTCTTCTTCCGCATATATGGGCTTTGTTCCATAAATTTGAATACTTTTTTCTATTGCTTTTCTCCACATCGGAGCAGCTGTCATTTCACCAATGGCACCTTTAATAGGAGTCCTATCGTTATTTCCTGCCCATACGACCACTACGGCATCCGATGTAAAACCAATAGTCCATCCATCAATACTGTCTTGAGTAGTTCCAGTCTTTACCGAAACTCTGTAGTCATCAAATCGCAATACTGAATTTGCTCCGAATACTGGAGCTCTAGCTGCATTATCCGACAGGATACTCGTTATCATATTGCATGTGTTTTCACTCAATATTTTTCTGGGTGTCTTGTCGTTTTTATATATTACCTCACCCTTAGAGTCAACAATTTTTATAATAGCCGACGAAGGAATTGCATATCCTCCATTTGCAAACACACTAAATGCACTAGCCATATCTACCATCTTTACATCAGCTCCTCCAAGGGCAAAAGGTAGTCCATAAAAGCTTGCACTTCGTGTTATAGTAGATATTCCCATTTTTTTTGCAAGGTCCATTGTATCTTGTAATCCAGCATAATCCCTCAAAGTTTTAATCGCAGGAATATTTAGTGATTGAGCTAAAGCATTTCTCATAGTAATTGGTCCCCTAAACGACATGTCAAAGTTATTCGGTCTATATCCTCCACCAAAATCCGTTGGTTCATCAACTACGATAGTCTGATCGGTCGCTCCTTTTTCAAAAGCTTGCGCATAAACAATTGGCTTAAATGATGATCCAGGCTGTCTTTCGGACTGTACAGGAATATTCATCCACGGTTCAAATCGGCAGTTTTTGCCAGGAGTGCAGCCTGCAGGAAGGGAGTCAGAAAAAGGATCGGCTGACCCAACCAACGCTCTTATTTCACCTGTTTTTGGATCCATTACTACCATTGCTGCGTTATAGGCTCCATAAGATTTTCTATTATTTTGCGATCCATCTTTTACGATTTGTTCTGCAGCTTTCTGCATATCCCAATCAAGGGTTGTGTATATTTTTAATCCTTTTGTTTCTAAGGCATCAGGACCGTATTTGTCTGCAAGAATACTTTTTACATACTCTACAAAATGATAAGCAACATTTTTTTGCACCTTTGCAAATTTAAATTCATACTTTTCAGCCTCTTCTTTCTCCTTACTATTTATATATCCTTCTTGTTCCATTCTTTTTAGCACGTAGTTCTTTCTAGCCATTAAGTCGTCCAAATGTGAACCATAAGGAGAGTAATAGCTAGGGGATTGTATTGAAGCAGCTAGTAAGGCGCATTCAGCTAAATTTAAATCTTGTGCTGGTTTCTCAAAATAAGTTAACGATGTTTCTTCAACTCCGTAAAGGTTTACCCCAAAAGGAACTTTATTTAAGTACCATTCAAGTATCTGATCTTTTGAGTATTTTCTATCAAGCTCTGTTGCAAGTAATATCTCCTTTACCTTTCTAGTGATAGTTTTTTCATTTGTTAAGAAAGTCGCTCTTATTAATTGTTGGGTAATTGTTGAAGCTCCTTGGTTTGCTGAACGAGTAATAAAATCAGCCCTTATTGCTCGCAAAATTGCTTTCACATCAAAGCCGTGGTGTTCATAAAAATTGGCGTCTTCAGTAGCTATTACTGCTTTCTGCATTAATTTGGGAATCCTAGACAAAGGTACGTAAGTTCTTTTTTCTTCTCCATAGACACTAGATAATAACACTTCACCCTTATAGTCGTATATTTTTGTTGATTGATTAAATTCGGTATCTGTAAAGTCTTTTGGTCTCGGAAGATCTTTTGTCATATAAAAGAATCCGATAATTCCAAGTAGGACACACAAAACAAACAACAAAAAAAGCCCACTTATTATTCTAAATATCCAATTTTTCTTTTTCTTTTTTTTAGGGGCTGTAGGAAATGATGGCTTATCAGTTTTGTAATTATGGTCACTATACTTTTCTTGTATAGGTTTTTTCTTCTTATTAAAAAACGTATCCGCTCCTTGACGGACTTTAATTTTGATTTTTTCAATGTGATTTTTCATAATTTTATAACTAAATACTAACATATTTTTTCTAAATTAAAAACCTTTTATTGACTAGTAAAACTTGTTATTTTTTCATTTTCACACTAATATAATCATAAGATTTTAATTTATTATCGTTTATGAAAATTGATACAGATGTTAAAAAAATTGATGAATTACTAAATAGGGGTAGTGAAGACATTATTGATAGGGAACATTTAAAAAGCGCACTCCTTTCTGGTAAGCAATTAAGAATAAAACTAGGGATAGATCCTACTGGTCCCAAAATACATCTTGGAAGGTCAACCGTTCTTTTTAAATTAAGGGATTTTCAAAGACTTGGACACAAGATAGTTTTAATAATCGGAAATTTTACTGCTCTCGTTGGTGATGCTTCAGATAAGGACTCTAGGCGTCCAGTTATAACCGAAGAAAAAATAGAAGAAAACCTAAGGGATTATCTTTCTCAAATAGGAAAAATATTAAATCTTGAAGATATTGAAATCTACTACAATAAAGAGTGGTTTGGGAAAATGAAACTAGAAGAAATTCTTAAAATATCAATGAATTTTACCGCTCAACAGATGATTCAAAGAAGGAATTTCAAAGAAAGATGGGAAGAGGGAAAGGAAATCGGACTACACGAATTATTATATCCAATGCTTCAGGGATACGACTCTACTGTTATTAAATCTGATGTTGAAATCGGAGGATTTGATCAGTTATTTAATCTTAAAACAGGTAGGGATATGCAAAAATTATATGGACAAGAGCCTCAAGATGTTATGACTCTCAAAATGATTTACGGATTAGATGGCAGAAAAATGTCCACCAGCTGGGGAAATGTTATTAATATTTCTGATGAACCAAACGATATGTTTGGAAAACTAATGTCCTTACGAGACGAACTAATCCTGGATTACTTTACATGTTGTACTCGCTTACCAATGGAAGAAATAGACGAATATAAAGAAAAGCTAGATAACAAGGATGTTAATCCTAAAGAGATCAAAAAAATATTAGCTAAAGCTATTATTGAAAACTTTCATCCTAGTGAAATTGCCCAAAGTGCTGAAAAAGAATGGGAAAATCAATTTGAAGAAAAAGAACTGCCAAGTGAAATTGAGGAGGTCGTTGTTAGTGAAAATGAAAAAAATATCTTGGATTTATTGGTTGAAATCGGATTATCAAAATCAAAGGGAGAGGCAAGAAGAGTAGTGGAGCAAGGGGGAGTAAAAATTATTAGAGATGGCAATACAGAAGTTAAGAACGATTGGCAGGAAACAATAAAAATAGAAAAAGGAATGATTATCCAGTCTGGCAAGCGATTCTTCAAAAGAATAGGATAAGTTTTTCATAAAGACAAAAAGATATTATGAAAATCAGATAATAAAAGCACGGATTTATTCCGTACTTTTTTATTTTAGCACTTTTTAATATCCAGTCTATATTTTAAACCTAGTATGGTTTGCACAACATATTGCAAGTGCGAGAGCATCGGCAGCATCGTCTGGCTTTGGTATTTTTTCTAGTTGCAATAAATTTTTTACCATTTGTTGTACTTGGTTTTTAGTCGCCCTGCCATATCCTGTCACAGCAGTTTTTGCTTGAAGTGGGGTATATTCCACAATTGGTACCTTCTTTTTATTTATCGTTAAAAGTATTACTCCTCTGGCTTGACTTACTGGCATCACTGTTTTTACATTTTTAAAAAAATATAAACTTTCTACTGCAGCCATTTGGGGCCTGTATTCAGATATAAGGTTTAAAAGTTCGTCGTGCAAAATACAGAGCCTATCGGCAGTATCCATGCCAGCAGGGGTGTCAATTGTCCCATATTTTAAACAGCTCAATTGTTGTTGAGCTGTTTGAGTGTAGTCTATTACTCCAAAACCAGTCGTAGCTGTACCAGGGTCAATCCCTAATATGATCATAAGCTATTGTAAGTTTGTATAAATATTTTGAACATCATCATGATCATCAAGAGCTTCATATAGCTTTTGGAATTTTTCTTGGGTTTCTGGAGTACCATCCATGGGTTCCTTTGCTACCCATTCTAGATTTGCTTCTTTTGGCTTAATTCCATTATCAATAAAAAATCCTCTTACCTTATCAAGTTCATCTGGTTTTGTATAAATATTCATATATTCATCATCAAAATCAAAATTTTCTGCACCAGATTCAATAGCGAGAATTTCTAGGTCCTCTTTACTTTTTGCATTTTTATCAATAAGTATTACGCCCTTTTTATCAAACATCCATTTAATACCACCTCCATCAACCATTTTTCCGCCTTTTTGATTTAAAATGATTTTTATCTCGCCAAGAGATCTAGTTTTTTTATCGGTAATACCATCAATTATAAGGGCTGTCCCATCTGGTCCATAAGCTTCAACGCTAAATTCTTCATATGTACACCCTTCAAGCTCTCCAGCACCCTTTTTTATCGCTTTATCAATATTATCAGCAGGCATATTGGCATCTTTAGCCTTGTCTACAACAGTTCTAAGTCTTGGATTAAAGGTCATATCCGACCCTCCGTCTCTTGCTGCAATGGTTATTTCTTTCGCTAATTTAGAGAAAATTTTACTTCTCTTAGAATCCATTACTTCCTTTTTATATTTGATTGTACTCCAGTGAGAATGTCCGCTCATAGGTTTTTTCTTAAAATTATTTGCTTTGATAATACACTGAACAAGCTAAAAATTCAATATTTATATTGATAACTGCTTAATTATAAGAACTGAAGCTGCCGAAAATGTCGCCACCACTCCTGCAATGAAATATGTTGTCAGAGGAATATTTTCTTCACTTGATTTTTTGGCGAATTCTATTGGAATTGTTTTTAGGTTTTTATCATCAACTTGATTAGCGATTTTTTCTTGTTTGCTATTTTCTTCTCCAGGCGTTCCGCCTTCACTTTTACTTTTTTGCCAGTTTGCCTTATCGTTTCCATTTTCTAAGCTGTCAGTTCTCTCCATTGTTTGCTTTGTTTTATTGTCTCCCGAAAACCACCCAGCCGAACAATCAATCTTATCAACTTCTTTTCCATTTCTATCAACAAGCAGTAATAATTCTCCTTTATTATTTAATGCTTTTTTATAAAATAAATTACCGTCTATATCCTTAACCGATTGATCATTTTTATGCTCTAAAAGATAAAAGGAATTTTTAGCAATTATGCCATTGAGAACTATTTCTGTTTTAGATATTTTTAGCTTCCAATTGGAAAGATTGATATCGTTGTCGGTATTGTTATAAAGTTCTATCCATTCTTTACTATAAGAATCTTTTTGTCCCATCCAGCAAACCTCATTTATTACAACTTCATTATTAGCAAGGATAAAAGAGGGGGAAAATAAAAAAACAAACAGTAATAAGAATGTTCTTTTCATCTTAATTTTTTTCTGGGTAATCTATATGCAAGTGATTGTAAGCTAGCTTTGTTGCACTTCTTCCTTTGTGAGTTCTTCGTATAAGCCCCATTTGCATTAAATATGGTTCATAAATTTCTAGAATAGCATTTTTTTCTTCTGAAGTTGATGCTGATAAGGCTTGCAATCCAGCTGGACCTCCATTAAACTTTTTGATAATAGTTTCAAGTATTCTGCGATCGCTTGGCTCTAATCCTAAGTCATCAACTTCCAAAAAGTCTAACGCCTTTGAGGCAATTTCTTTTGTCACGTATTTTTGATTACTTTCCATTTGCGAGAAATCACGAACACGTTTTAATAACTTGTTCGCTATCCTTGGCGTAAATCGTGATCTTTTGGCTATTTCCGTTCTTGCCTCGTCATCCAACTCTATGTTTAATATTTTAGAAGATCTATCTATTATCTTTTCTATTTCATCAGGACTATAATAATTTAATTGGAGAATAGATCCAAAACGGCTACGAAGAGGAGAGGATATCATATCAATTCGTGTAGTTGCTCCTATTAAAGTAAAGTGGGGGATATTAATATCAATGGTTTTTGCCATAGGTCCTTTTCCTAATATCAAATTTAATTTAAAATCCTCCATTGCCGAATATAAGTACTCTTCAACAAACCGATTTATTCTGTGGCACTCATCAATAAATAATATATCTCCTTCGTTTAAGTTTGTAAGAAGAGCAACAAGGTCCCCAGATTTTTCTATTACAGGTCCAGAAGTTGCTCTAATATTTGCGTTAGCTTCTTGTGCAACTATATTCGCTAAAGTAGTTTTTCCTAGTCCAGGTGGACCATAAAAAAGCATATGATCTGGAGTTTCATTTCTTTGTCTTGCCGCTCCAATAATTATCTTTAAGTGTTTTTTTATTCTTTCTTGTCCAACATAATTATCCCACTTTGTGGGACGTAATGATTCAGCGAATTCATCCATATTATTAGTTTCCGTTAAACTATTGACAAACATTTTAAAGTGTGTTATATTCTAAATGTAAACCAATACAAATAATTCTTGAATTGGGGGAAGGGATTCTCTTCTAGTGCTGGATAGTTCGGTTTCGACGGGATTACTCCTCGAAAGAATTCTTAGCTTTAAGCCCGAATGCTCGAAGTTTCACCCCCCAATTCAGGAATGATTTGACATAAGAATCGCCCACTCGGGTGATTTTTTGTTCCTAAATGGGGATACCTCTAAATATTAAATGGAGGGTGCGAAGCAATCAACCATATTTCAATCTCTTCACCCCTTGGCATGTTAAAATTTCATGCTAAGTAATTCGTCTTAATATTTCTTTTTCTCCGCCTCTTGCTCTGCAAAAAATACATTTAAAAGATTGCGAAGCAATCAACCTTATTTCCTTTCTCCCTCCTTCGTCCATTAAAGTTTCAAGCTTAATATATTTATTTCTCCACCTTCAATCTCTTCACCCCTTGGCATGTTAAAATTTCATGCTAAGTAATTCGTCTTAATATTTCTTTTTCTCCGCCTCTTGCTTTGACTGAAAGCAAGCAGTTAAATTCTTAGCAAAGAATTTATGTCGGAGAAAAAGATAATATTAAGAAAGAATTACGTCTCCGTTTTAAATTTTATACGTTCCTTCTATCCTGCCACTGCTCTAACTTCTTCAATCGTTGTAATTCCTTCTAATATTTTCATATATCCATCCTGTTTCATTAGTGTTGCTCCTTTTTGTATAGCCATTCTTTCAAGGGCGGGGATAGATGGGCAAGTTAATATAAAATCTTCCATTTCATCATCTATTTCAATAGCTTCAAAGAGAGCTATACGTCCTTTGAATCCAGTAAAATTACAGAATTCACATCCTTTTTCATTTTGTATTAATATTTCTGAATCTTCGGATAATTTTGGTAAAGGAACTTTAGGAGATATTGTTTTAAAACCTTCTAGCATTTCTTGGTATAGTTCTGGCGATATTTTTTGTGGTTTTCCGCAATGTTTACATACTCTTCTAACAAGTCTTTGTGCTACTACCATATTTAATGCCGGAGCTATATTTACTGGAATTTCTCCAAGTGCCTGAAGTCTAGCAATGGTACCTGCTGCATTATTGGTGTGTAGAGTACTCAAAACTAAGTGACCAGTCAATGCTGCCTGAAGAGCAACACTTGCAGTTTCAAGATCTCTGATTTCACCAACAAGAATAGCGTCGGGATCCTGTCTTACAATAGATCGTAATCCCGATGCAAAATCATATCCGCGTGCGTGATCAATTTGCGTTTGAGTTATTCCATCCAAATGATACTCAATAGGATCTTCAATAGTAATGACTTTTATTTCTGGATTTCTAATTTTTTTAAGAAAAGCATAAAGTGTAGTAGTTTTACCAGATCCAGTAGGACCAGTGACGATAATCATACCGTTAGGTTTTCCTGCTTGCTCCTCAAATAGTTTTAATAAATCACTACGTAAACCTAATTCTTCCAAACTAATCAAGCTTTTTGGATTCAAGACTCTCATAACGATATTTTCTCCATAGGCAGTTGGAATAGTGGATACTCTAATCTCTATTTCTTCAAGACCTTCTGGTTTCTCAAGAACAACAGTAAAACGACCATCTTGAGGCACTTTCTCAATATTTAGTTTTAATCCAGATAGTAGTTTTATTCTGGATACTATTGCCTTATGTATTTTTGGAGTAAAATTACAAGCTGGACGGAGGGCTCCATCAATACGAACCCTTAGGGTACTTTCTTTTTCTTCTATCTCCAAATGAAGGTCAGAAAAACCGAGAAGTATTGATCCCGTCATCATATTTTTCATAACTAGCGACATTTCTTCCTTTGTAGCTTCTTCAATAGCTAATTTATAAGTATGGATATTTTTGAAATTTCCTATTAATGGCTGTTCAAAAAATTCTTGTCCTGCTACTACCTTACCTGTAATTTGTTCTTCCATATTTTTGGGTTCATTATCGTTATTCTTAACTCATATTATATGGTAAAAATAAGATAAAAGAAACCCTTGATAAACGATTAGAGGGAATAATCACTATTGACAAAAATACATAGTATGTTATAATAAAAGTGCCAAGGTGAGTGGGGGAAGTGGATATGAGAAACGACAATATTGCAAATCCAATCCTTTTTAAAACCCTTATCTTTGACAAATGCATCACGCATTTCCGTTCTTAAACGTAATATAAAAGTTTCAGGATTGTATATTATATCATCGTTAGCAATCCTGCTGAATTATCCTTAATTTTACTAGCATTCCACCTTCTCTAAAGCTTCGGTGGACAAGTCGGGAAAGGATAATTAAGCAAGGTTGCTAATAAAAACCACTCATTGAGTGGTTTTATAATTAAATTTTTTTAATTCTTCTATTGCTTTCACTGGATCTTCGTGTGGAGTCACTATTATTCCACCAGTATCTTTAAAGCTTCCGTTATATTTTTCGCGAATCTCATTTACAGTGGAAGATAATGGCGAATAAAAAATAGTTTTAGTTTTTTCCTCGTCTCTAAAAGACAGGAAAAAAGTTTGTCCAATCCATTCCCGAAAAATCTTACTCACCTGAAGTATGTTTTTTACTTTTTCATTATCTTTTATCTCTTCGTTATATTTAAGATGCGAAAATATTATTCCAACATCCTCTCTAATTGATATATTCTTAATCGCAAATTCAAGATAATCTGCCCATAAAGGTCTTTTTTCTTTTTGATATTCAAACCAGATATTAAGACTCGCTCCATTATTAATTAACCATTTTATTGCCGACAAGTCTTTAAGAGAAATCTTATCTTGAGAAAAAAAACCAAAAAGCAAGAAATCAAATACATCTTTTAAGTTATGATTTTTTGTTTCCCTAACTAAAAATGAAATTATTTTTGACAACGAGCTTTTTTCAATTACATTTATATCACCATAGTTTTCGTTATTAGGATTATTGTCAATATTTACAATAGTGCAGGCAAATAATTCTTCCTCGTCAGTAGGGAGAAATTTTTCTACTTCATTAAATCTTGCAATGCCTATTATCAGTATTAAGTCTGGCATCTGATTTATTTTTTGTTGGTTATTTGTTTTTTCAGATACTATTTCCCAGGAAAAGTTTTTTGTATCAAAATTTCTATTTTTGGGAACTATGTTTAAGTCAACATGACTTCCTTTTTTCTCGTAATAAATTTCATCAATATCTTCATTAAGGGTAATCATTATTTTCCTTTTATTTTCGGTTAGAAAATTTTTTGCTCTTTGAGGAAGTCTTTCTTCTAATAAAAAAACATCCTTATCTAATTGCTTAAACATTGAATGCAACGCTAAAACAGATCCAACAATGTCATTACTAGGATTTTCGGGGAAAATAATCTTTATGTATTTTGCATTATTTATGCTGTTTTTTATATTTTGATATCTCTCCATATAGATTTAAGCTATGATATTTTATTCTAAAAGTAAAGGATTTTTTCAACGAAAATAAAGGCTTTTCTTGCATTTAAATCTTTCTTACCATATAGTCACTTCTTAATTTATATCCGAATTTTTCTCTATAATAACTCCTTACTCCTACTCCCGATATTATAGCTATCCTATGTATACCGAATTCTTCTTTAGCTATCTTTTCTGCCTCTCTAACTAATTTTTTTCCAAGCCCTTTGTGTTGTGTAGAAGAATCGTTTTTTGATATTCCTGCTGCTTGTCCATATGTATGTAGTTCTCTTATAATCGCACAATTTTTTAGTACCGATAGAATTTCTTCTTTTTCTTTTCCAAAAAATTGAGAGGGGATTCTTAATCGGAGCAAGCTGTAAAGATGTTCATTTCTTTCATCTTCAAAACTTAAAAAGATTTCTTTTCCTCTCGAAGCATCATAATCACGTCTAACTATTTTTATGTTTTCCTTTTTTTCTGTACTCTTTGCTTCTCGGCATCTTATACAATTACATTCCCAGTTTTCTTTTTTCATCTCCTGTTCAATTACTTGCCTCAGGTTAGAAATTTTTGCTCCTCCTTCAACTATTAAATTTGCAGGAATATCCCGAATTATCCTTTCTACTCTCGTGTATCTGGGCAATAATTTCTTGATCGCTTTTATTGTTTCAATCAGTGTTTTTGCATCATAAGGTTTATATTCTCCTTTTTTATAAAGCCTAAACATAGGGGCTTCACGTACAAGGGCACAAGGATATATTTTAAGATAGTCTGGCTGAAAATCAGAATTTTCAAATAGTTCTTTAAAGGTATTGATATCTCTTTCAGTATCAGAACCAGGCAGATTAAGCATTATTTGATAGGCTACCTTAAAACCAGCATCCTTCAGTATGCGAGTTGCCTTTATCGTTTGGTTAGTATCATGTCCACGTTTATTAAACCTTAATACTTTATCATCAATTGATTGTACCCCTATTTCTATTTTTGTTGCTCCTAATTTTTTCATTTCTTCTGCCTCATGAAGGGTAATAAAATCGGGACGAGTTTCAAAAGACATTCCTACAATTCTGTGTTTGGCTTTTTCATTTTTCTTTTGAGCATCTTTAAGCTTTTTCCATAAACTTTCAATTGGTAAATCATCTTCTTCCTTTGTGTCTAAAGTTCCATTACAGGCATCAAAGCATTTTTTAACAAACCAAACTTTATATTTTTCATCATAAAACGACCATGTACCCCCAATCATTCTCATTTCAATCTTGTCAGTTGGGTGTCCACTTATTTCCAAAACTTCAATTCTTTTTATTGTTTGTTCATATGGATCAAAATTTAATCTTTTGGCTCTTTCCACTGCTGGTTCTCCCGAAAGATAACTTTTGGGAAGATTTTTCTCACTAGGACAATATATGCACTTTCCAGGACATTCGTAAGGCTTAGTTAGAACAGAAACATTAACTACTCCAGCCAGCGATCTTATTGGTCTAGTTCTAAGTATTATCTCAAGTCTTTCGTTCTTTTCTATGCTTTTTTTCTCAACTAAATTATGGTAAACTTTTAGTAGCTCAATATTACTTGGACAAGAAATCTTCAGACGTTTGGATATTCTTCTTTTTGCATCAGAAAGTTCGCGTGGAGAAATATTAACACTAGAGGAAATTTCTTTTATAATTAATTCTTTTGAGTTCATAATTTTGTTTTAGCATGAATAATAACAAGGCGCAAAAAATAATAGATGCCAACAAAGAAATCTACAATAAAATAGCAGAAAGGTACGCATCTGTTAGAGATGAACCCTGGGAAGAAATGGATTTTTTGTTTGGCAAATATCTTAAAAGTGGTGATAAGGTTTTAGACTTAGGTTGCGGAAACGGAAGGTTTTACGATTCATTTATTAAAAACGGAGTTTTTTATACTGGAATAGATAATTCCGAAAACTTAATAGAAATCGCAAAAAAAGACCATTCAGAAGGAGAGTTTCTATTGGCATCAGCACTTAATTTACCTTTTAGTAGCGAGGAATTTGATGCCGTTTATGGAATTGCCATACTCCATCACATTCCATCAGAGGGTATGAGAAAAATATTTATGGAAGAGGCAAAAAGAGTGTTGAAAAAAGGAGGATATCTAGTTTTGACTATTTGGGATTTAAAAGAAAAACAAGAACAAGAAGAAAAAAAGAAAGGCTTTAATATCTTTGATCTTTTTAGGCAAAGAATTGATAAAACCGATATATTTATACCGTGGTATGGAGCACAAGACTGCTATTTTCATTCATTTACTATGGAAACATTCAGAAGATTAGTTGATGATTCTGGTTTTGCAATCGTAGACCATGGAGAAATATTAATAGGAAAGAAGCCATATAAGAACTTATATATAGTTGCTAAGAAAAAATAAGATAAAACAATTAAAATGCCAAAAAAAGTAAATATAAACAATAAAGAACCAAGAGATAAATTTAATATTGTTGTTTCGGGAGCAGCAGTTGTTGATGTTTGTTGTGATAATATAAGAGAACTTTCAAAAGACGTTGGTGCAGAGATTGCTAGAAAAGGGCATACTTTAGTCACGGGTGCCACCACTGGTGTTCCATATTTTACAGCTCTGGGGTGTCACGAAGCTGGAGGAGAAAATATTGGCTTTTCTCCAGCTGAATCAAAAATTGACCACGTAAGAAGATATAGACTGCCGACAAAACCATTTGACCTAATGATATATACTGGATCAGATTATGCGGGAAGAGATATTACTATGACAAAAGCTGCCGATGGAGTCATAATTGTTTGTGGAAGGATAGGAACTTTGCACGAATTTACAACAGCAATTGAGTGTGGAAAACCTATCGCAGTATTAGAAAGATCGGGAGGTATTTCAGATAAGATAAAATTTATACTTCAAGATAATACCAAAATAAAATCTCCTATTGTGTTTGATAGAAATCCGAAAGTATTAGTAGAAAAGCTGTTAAAAATACTTGAGACTGAGGATAAAAAAGCAAATAAAATCTTAGCTAGTAAAGAGATTAAAACAAAAAAAATTTAATCTTGTAAATATATGATTAAGAAGAATATTGGGAAAAAAATAAATACAGCTAAAAAAATAGCAAAAGTAGTATCTTCTAAGACAAGAACCACTAATAGTAAAAAGATTTCTTCTAAAAAAGTAGCCATTAAGAAGCCCACCACAAAGAAAAATAAAAAACCAACACTAAAAAAGGTAGTCAAGAAGATCATCATAAAGAAGAAAGAAATAAAAGAAAAAAAACTTGGAAGAGTTCTTAATTACTTTGAAAAAATAAAAGTTGTTGCAATCAAACTAAAGGACGAGTTATCTGTTGGCGATACAATAAGGATAAAAGGAGGGCAGGACACCGATTTTAAGCAAAAAATTACCTCAATTGAGATTAATGGTCAAAAAATCAAAAAAGCTAAAAAAAATCAAGGTATTGGTTTTAAGGTAAAAGAAAAAGTCAGAGCGGGGTATTGGGTTTATAAATTGATTCAATAGGATATGATTGATCAATATATTACTTCAATAGAACTACTAACAGAAAAAATAAAGGATAATAAAGATTATCCTTTTTCTCTTCCAGTTGTAAGAAATTTTAGAAAGATTAATTTTGATAAATCAATAACATTTTTAACAGGAGAAAACGGAACAGGTAAGTCAACTCTTCTTGAAGCAATAGCTATTAAATATGGATTTAATCCAGAAGGAGGTTCAACAAATTTTAATTTTGAAACTAAACAAACTCATTCTAGTCTAAGTGATTTTATTCGCTTGTCAAAAGGAATTAAAAAAGCAAAAGATAATTTTTTTTTTGAGAGCAGAAAGTTTTTACAATCTTGCTTCTAATGTTGACGATATTGGAGTTAGTGGTTCTTATGGGGGGAAATCATTACATCAGCAATCACATGGGGAGTCATTTTTTTCTCTTTTTCGGAGTCGTCTTCGGGGCAATGGTATTTATATTTTTGACGAACCAGAAGCTGCTTTGTCTCCTCAGAGGCAGTTTGCATTTCTTGCTAGGATGGACGAATTAGTAAAACAAAAAAGCCAATTTATCATTGCTACCCATTCGCCGATAATTCTTTCATATCCAAAAGCAAAAATAATTCAAATTACTGAAAATGGATTTGAAGAAGTTTCTTATAAAGACACCGAATGCTACGATTTCTATAAGACATTTATTAATAACCCAGAGTATATATTAAAAAAAATAGGCATTGAATAAGTAAAAAGTACAAAAACAAAACCCCCAAAAGGGGGTTTTACTATAAATGATTTTGAATCGCTCTTTTATGTTCTTCAAATGTTTTACTAAAAATAGTTTTTCCATTTTCTGCAGATAAATAAAAAAGATAATCATTTTTTGTCGGGTATATCGCTGCTTTTATACTATCAATAGATGGATTACATATCGGTCCCAATGGTAATCCTCTATTGAGATAGGTATTGTACGGAGAATCTTTTTTATTATCAATTTTTGTTCCATCTGGTTGTCCGTATAGAGTAGTAGCATCTACCTGTAGAGCCATTCCGATTTTTATTCTATTCTCTAATATCCCTGCAACTATTTTTCTATCATCTATCCCTTTAACTTCTTTTTCAATAATTGATGCAATTGTTATTATTTCAAATACTGTCTTTTTTTGTCTTTTTATTTCATTTCTTAAATCCTGAGTAAGTTTTTGATCAAAATTTTCCAGTGATTTTCTTATGATAGTTTCTGCGGTATCATTACTGACTACATTGTATGTATCTGGGTATAAATACCCCTCAATCCCCAAATTTTTAGGCTTGTCGGACAAAAAAGAAAATTCATTAGAAAAATCTTTTGGTTTATTATTTTTATTAGAATAATTCATAGCGGGGTATCCAGCAATAAGATAAAAATTATCTTTACTAGCTATTCCCATTTCGCTTACTTTTTCGGCAATATCTTTGAGTGTCCATCCTTCAACTATTGTCAATTTTCTTGCCGAAGATTTTCCACTAGTAATAATTTCCACTATTTCATTTGCACTCATACTAGGACTAAGTAAATAATCTCCGCTTTGAATATCGTTTTGCTTATTTTCTAAATATAGATTTATTAAAAAGGTAAAATCATTCGCAATTATTTTTTCATCTTTAAGTTTTTCCGAAATTTCTTTTGCTCTTTCTCCCTTCAAAACAATAAATATTTTTTGTTCACTGTCGTTGGGATTCACAGCTTTTAGGGTAGAGAAGTAATGACCTACCATAAATAAAAGCACTACAAAAATTATTCCCAAAAAAACAGTTGCATATATTAATATTTTTTTCATATAGCTCATTCTATCTTTAACCTACGATACAAGTCAAATCTTGCTTTTGATGTGAATAAGATATAGTTGACAAATATATATAGAGGGATATAATTAAGGCGTAAGAACTACTTATGCTATATCTACCTAATACAACTAGATACGCAAAATTTACATCCCAATCAACTTGGGCCGTATTCACTTTGGTTATCACAGGGGGTATTAGGGGGCATTTAGTATAAAGTTTTTATAAAACAAAAAACTAAAGAAGCCCCCAGAGGAGGGGGCTTTTAAGTTTATAATAAGCGATTGCAATAATTATTGATTCTAATTAGCGCTAAGAATTTCTAATTATTTGCAGGTCTTAAACTAAAATATATGCAGTATTTCATAACAAAGCAAAAACTAAAAGAATTGGAAATTGAGTACGAGCATCTAAAAAAGATGATCAAGGATGAAATTGCTAAAGAGGTACCATCTTTATTGGAGAGTGGTGATCTTAATCCTGATTTTACAAGTTATGAAGAGGTCCTAGAGCAAAACCAAAATCGTCTTGAAGAAATAGAAAATATCCTCAAAAATCATCAAATTATTAAAAAGCCTCCAAAGGAAGAAAGGGATAAAATCTTTCTGGGTGCGAATGTCGTCCTAAGAAATGACAAACACAAGACAGAATACAAGATTGTCGGAACACTAGAGGCAAATCCTTTTGAAGGAAAAATAAGTGATGAATCTCCTGCCGGAAAAGCATTTCTCGGAAAAACGGTAGGCGAAGTCGTTTCGGTTGGTCCAGCGCAGGCCACATATCAAATCCTTGAAATAAATTATGAAGATGCTTAAAAATAAAATTCTTTTAGTAAATTAAAAAGTAATACCTAGTTTAAATAACTAGGTTTTATTTTTTTGACATTACTTATAGAAATGTTTTTAAGCTTTCTGTAAGAAAGCTACAAAGTACTAATTACTAATTACGAGTTACTAGCCCCTAGATATACCGCTTGCCTGAGGGTCTTTTTTATAATAAAATTATCTTATATTCATAATTTAAAACAAAATGGCAAAATTAAATAGAATTGTTAAGTACTTAATACTAGCTGACCTCGCTTTTTATAGTGGGTGGGGACTAGTCAGTCCAGTGTTTCCGTTATTTATCCAACAGAATATTTCTACTGAAGGTATAATTGGTGGTAGTATAGTTATTGCTAGTACTGCTGCTGGAATATACTGGATTACGAAAGCTTTGTTTCAATACCCAGTAGGATATTTTCTTGATAATCAAAAGGGAGATAAAGACGATTATTTCTTTCTTGTGTTGGGTTTATGCTTAGCTTCAACGATTCCATTACTTTATACTCTCGCTCAAACAGCTTGGCATATTTATACAATCCAATTCTTTTATGGAATAAGTATGGCTATGAATATTGCAGGCTGGAGAGCGCTATTCACACGAAGTATTGATGAGGGAAAAGAAGCTAGTCAATGGAGTTTGGATGATTCGCTTTTAGCGATAGGTCAAGGAGTTTTTGGTATTCTAAGCGGTCTTTTCGTTTTTCTTTTTGGTTTTACTGCCACGTTTCTATTAGCTAGCGGACTGGGTATTGTGAGTGTGTTTTTAGTCTTAAATCTAAAGAGAGATATTAAAGGGGTCTTTGACGAAAATATAGCACTAAAGATTAAAAATGCTCTCAATGGACGTACAACAAAAGACACTAAGAAAGAGGTAAAATAATTATGACTAATCGCGAATTAGCAAAATTACTATTTGAAATAGGAGATTTTTTGGAACTTCAAGAAGTTCCTTTTAAGCCTAAAGCCTATCAACAAGCCGCCATTACAATAGATAGTCTTGCAGAAGATATTAGGAAAATTTATTCTCAGAGCGGATTAAAAGGACTAGAGAATATATCGGGAGTTGGCAAAAGTATCGCGGAAAAAATAGAAGAGTATTTAATTACTGGAAAAATAGCATATTACGAAGAACTTAAAGCTGAGTCTCCGATAGCTTTTGAAGAATTAAATAAAGTAGAGGGTTTGGGAGTCAAAAAAATTAAAAAGCTTTATGAGCAATTAGGGATAAGAAATCTCAAGGATCTAGAAGAAGCCATAAAGAAGCACAAAGTTTCTCCAGTTTTTGGATTTGGAGAAAAAACTGAACAAAATATTAGGGAAGCGATTGATTTTTTGAAACAATCAAAAGGCAGGTTTTTATTACGCGAAGTATTACCGGATATTGAAAAGATAGAAAATAGACTTAAAAAAATAAGAGGAGTTAAAAAAGTTTCAATTGCTGGATCTGTACGTAGAAGAAAAGAAACAATCGGAGATGTAGATTTTTTGGTGGGGGTGTCAGAAGATATTGAGCGTTATTCAGTTGAGCGGATAATGAATACTTTTGTTTCAATGGATGAGGTTATAAAAGTTGTAAGCAAAGGAGATACAAGATCGTCAATAAAAACTAAGTGGGGATTAGATATGGATTTACGTTTAATCAGATTAGGCTCTTTTGGAGCTGCTTTGCAATACTTTACTGGATCCAAAGAGCACAATATTGAATTAAGAAAAATCGCAATTAAGGAGGGGTTAAAGCTTAATGAATATGGACTATTCAAAAACAAAACTAAAATAAAAGGGGAGACAGAAGAAGAAATCTATGAACGTCTTGGGATGGAGTGGATCCCCCCTGAATTGCGGGAAGGAAGCATTGAAATAGAAGTTGCAAAAAGCAAAAAAATACCAAAGCTTGTGGAATTATCAGACATAAAAGGAGACTTTCATTGTCATAGTGCTTGGGATGGAGGAGATATGTCGCTTAAAGATATGGCACAAGATGCTATTTTAAGGGGATATGAGTATTTAGGAATAAACGACCATACAAAGTCTCTTAAAATAGAAAATGGACTAGATGAGGATGCTCTTTTGAGACAGGGAAAAGAGATAGATAAAATAAACAGAGAATTTGCAGAAAATAATATTGCATTCAGATTACTCAAAGGATCAGAAGTAGATATTCTTAAAGATGGTTCGCTAGATATAGAAGATAGAGTATTAAAAACACTTGATTATGTATCAATTAGCATACACAATAATCTCAAAATGACCAAAGAACAAATGACACAAAGAATACTAAAAGCAATGAGTAATCCATATGTCAAAATACTTAATCATCCCACAACCAGAATACTTGGAAAAAGAGAAGAGTGTGAAATAGATTTAGATGCGATATTTAATTATGCACAAAAAAGAAGCATATCTTTAGAAATTAATTCTTATAGATCTGATTTAGACAGCCAGAGTGCAAAGAAAGCAAAGGAAATGGGCATAAAACTTACTATAGGGAGTGATGCTCACACAAAAATAGAGTTTAACGATATGACGTATGGAGTTTTTCAAGCACGAAGGGGGTGGGTAGAAAAAAAGGATTTAATAAACACAATAAGCTTGGACAAATTGAAAAAGTATTGGCAATTAAAAACAAATTAAAAGCATGAAAAAAATCAAATGTTTATCTCTATGCTCTGGTGGGTTAGACTCTATCTTAGCAATCAAAATCCTGGAAAAAAATGGCATCAGGGTCCAGCCAATATCTTTCGTTTCTTATTTCTTTGACGCAGAAGCAGCGAAGAGGGCATGTAAACAGTTGGGAATAAAACTAAGAATAGAAGATATCTCTGAAAAGCACTTGAGAATAGTAAAAAATCCTAAACACGGACATGGTAATGCTTATAATCCCTGTATAGATTGCCACAAGATGATGCTTATAGAAACAAAAAGAATCATGAACAAAGAAGGGTATGATTTTATTGCAACTGGTGAAGTGATTGGGCAGCGTCCAATGTCACAAAACAGAAATGCACTTGAACTAATAGAAAAGAAGGCTGGTTTAAAAGGAAAAATAATAAGACCCTTAAGTCTCAAATTACTACCAGAAATAGAAGCCGAAAAAAGAGGATTAATAAATAGGGAAGGGTTTTATGATATTTCAGGGCGTTCAAGAACGATACAAATAGAGCTCGCAAAGGAATTCGGTATAAAGGATTATCCATCACCCGCTGGGGGTTGCATCTTAACAGAAAATAATTATGGAAAAATACTATCAAATCTTTTCAGAATAAAACCTAACGCGAATGGGAATGATTGTTTGATAGTAAGGAGGGGTAGAGTTTTTTTTGAAGGAAATGTTTTAATTGTTGTGGCAAGGAATCACGAAGAATGCACTGCTCTAGAATTACTAATGAAGCGAGGAGATATTGTCTTAAAGCCAGACTTTCCAGGACCTACAGTGATCGTAAGGTCGTTTACAAAAAACCCTAAAGAGGAATTAATAGAAAAAGGCATAGAATATATCTTAAAGTACTCAAAAAACGTTCCAGATGATTTCGCTATTGAATTAGTCAAATAAAACTGCAGACTTGTCATTCCTCTGAAGATGGGAATCCAATAAGATGTCTTCAGGTTTGCCGAAGGCAAGCTACAAAGCCCTAGTTATTTATCTCGCCGTAGCCTTGGCGAAGGCGGACTAGTTATTTATCTCGCAGAAGCCCGAAGGGCGTAGGCGGACGAATTACTAATCCCTAATTATTCTTAAAACTAAAAACTACCCGAATGGGTAGTTTTTATTAAGCCTTTACTTTTTCCAGTATTCTTGCAAACATCTCTGGATTATTTTCAGCTAGGTCAGCCAAGATTTTTCTATCAATTTCAATCTTTTGCTTTTTTAATCCTGCAATGAACTTGCTGTAGGAAATGTCATTTGCTTTACACACTGAAGATATTCTGATTTGCCATAATGATCTTCTGTTTCTTTTATTTACTTTTCGGTCTCTGTATGCATATGACCAAGCTTTCATCAAAGCCTGCTTTGCGGCAGTGAATTTAGATTTTCTGCCCCATCTGTATCCTTTTGCTTGCCTTAAAATATTTTTTCTTCTTTTGTGGGCGGCAACACCTCTTTTAACTCTTACCATTTTTTTGCGTAAACTTATTTAGCTAATAATTTTTTTACTTTTTTTGCTTCTGCCTCAGACATTTCAACCATTTTTCTCAATCTTCTCCTCTTGTGTCCAGTTTGTTTAGATAAGAGGTGGTCTTGTCCAACCGCTCTTCTAAGAACCTTTCCATTCTTAGTAATCTTAAATCTTTTTGATATTGATTTTCTTGTTTTAGGTTTTGTTGAAGTTTTCATATTATTTTTTTGAAATAATCATAGATAGTCCTTTTGGTTCTTTGGTCAAAGGTTTTTCAATCTTGATTTCCATTTTAGATTGCAATGATTCTACTAGTTTGTTAATTTTTTGTTTTCCGAATTCTGCAAGGGAATTCTGTCTTCCTCTGAGTATCAAATCAATTTTTACCTTATCTCCCTTTACCAAAAATTTTTCAGCTGCAATTGCTCTGGTTTCTATATCATTATCAGAAATATTATAAGTAAGTCTGATCATCTTTAATTCTCCAGCGTGCTTCTTGCTTCCGCCCATTTTTCTCTCCTTCTTCTGTTGGGAATATAAATATTTTCCATAGTCGCCAATCCTACAGACGGGAGGATCAACTTTTTCAGTCACCTGTATTAGGTCAAGACTTTTTTCGCGAGCCATATTTAATGCTTCGTCTTTAGGTACGATACCCATTTGCTCTCCGTCTTCATTAACTAACCTTACTTCTTTTGCTAATATTTGATTGTTGTATAACGGCTTTTTATTCAAAACTTTGATTATATTTATATTTTACTAAAATATACGATAGATAAAATGTGGAGGTGGCGAGTAATGAACTCGCGTCCAAAAATTTTTCCAATAATACATCTACAAGCTTATTCTGGCTTATTTTCGTATCTGTTTTAATTAGCCAGACGCAATTCAACAGTACGGATTTAATATTGTTGTCGGTCATAACCCCTCAAATCAAAGGGTTTTGACTTATCCCACAAAAATGATACCCGTATCTACTAGGTGGGAGTTCGTAGATTAGGCAGCATTAAGCGTATGCTAATGCAGGTTCTTTGAATAAGTTTGCACTTATAGTTTTTCTCTAAGTTTTACGAGATTACAGAATACTCGGCTTGCAATATTATTTTCAAACTTCTGTCGAAGCAAGTCACCCCCGTGCTTTCAATTCTTCTCTTATCTTCCTATCTATATCTTTCTTCTTTATGGACTCACGTTTGTCGTGCGATTTTTTACCGCGCGCCAACGCTAACTCCAACTTGATTTTGTGTTTTTTAGTATAGACCATTATTGGCACTAAAGTCAAGCCCCGTTCCTTTATCCTACTTATCAAATAGCTTATTTGCTCACGATGTAAAAGCAGTTTTCTGTCCCTTTTTGGATCATACTTATTATGTAGATTTAATCCCTGATAAGGGGTAATTGTTCCGCCAATCCAAAAAAGCTCTGGTTTTCCAGTTTTATCGTCATTTTTTGCCATGATATAGCTTCCTGTAAGTTGCCCCCCGCGTATTCGCAGCGATTTGACTTCTTGCCCCACAAGGGAAAGTCCAACTTCAAACTTTTCAAGGAATTCATAATCAAAGCTGGCTTTTCTATTTTCTGCCAGTATTTTCATCCATTTAAGAATAGTGCCTTATCACTAAAAAAACAAGCCTCAAGTCTGTCATTGTGAGCGAAGGCGAAGCAATCTTTTCCTCTTGTCATTCCCGCTTGTCTCGCCGCAGGCGGACGAAGGTGATTAATTTCTTTTTGTTTGTCATTCCCGCGAAGGCGGGAATCTCAAAGAAATTAATGACGGCTTGATTATTTAATAATAATCAAGGACGGAGCTGTGGCTGACAGCGAGTCGGGAGTTGAGTAAAAAATCAGCAGATTTTTATGCGAAACAGACAGGCGGCGAGTCCCGCCCTGAGGGGGTTTCACCAGAAACCAACCGAAGGGAATCTAATAAAAATGCCTTCAAGCTTGCAAAGCAAACTACAAAGTACTAATTACGAGCTGTGCCATTCCGAAGCTTTCTGTTTTCAGGAGAAAGCGAAGAATGGTTACTAATTACTAACCCCTAAGAAATATATTTCATTTTCCGCTATTTTCTGCTAGAATATTACTAACGTGGACGAGATATCCCGTAGTTTAAATATGAATATACGAAACGAACTAAAAAATCATACTAGAGTTGCCCTTGAAAACTTGCAAGAAAAGGCTGTTTTTTCAAAATTTAAAATACCAGAAATACATATTCTCAAACCAAAAGAAGTATCAAATGGAGATTATGCCTTAGGTATTGCAATGGAAATTGCCAAAATAGAAAAAGAGAATCCTATTGACGTTGCTCAAAGTATAAAAGAAGAGATTCAGGTAATAAAAGGGGTAAGCAAAATATTTTCACGGATTGAGGCTGTGAATCCCGGCTTCATTAATTTTTATCTGAATCCAGAATTTTTGGAAAAAAAGATCGGCAATATATTAGATGAAAAAGAAAAATTTGGGAATTTGTTCTTAGGTAAGAACCAAAAAGCTCAGGTTGAGTTTGTATCAGCGAATCCCACGGGACCTTTGACTGTCGGAAATGGTAGGGGAGGACCATTTGGAGACACTCTTGCGAATGTCCTCATAAAAGCTGGGTACAAAGTTGAAAAATGCTATTACGTTAACGATTATGGCAAACAGATATTAGTCTTGGGGCATTCTATCCTTAAGGATGCTGATGCAAAATATACTGGTGAGTATATAGACGAATTAGCAAAAAAGTTTAAAGACAGAAATGATATTTATACAATTGGTGAAGAAGCATCTGTCAGTATACTTAATGATATCAAAAAAACCACTGATGGTCTCAATATAAAATATGATGAATGGTTTTCGGAAAAGACCCTTCACAAGAAAGGTGAGGTAGATAAGGTTGTAGATATATTAACTAAAAAGGGTTATACTTATGAAAAAGAAGGTGCGATTTGGTTTAGGTCAACCGATTTTGGAGATGAGAGAGATAGAGTTATTGTTAAATCAGACGGAACAAAGACATATTTAGCAGGAGATTTAGCCTACCACTTAAATAAGTTTGAAAAAAAGAAATTTAATAAGGTTATAAATGTTTGGGGCGCTGATCACTATGGAGATGTAAAAGGATTGACTGGCGGAGTAAAAGCTTTGGGATATGAAGGGCTGGAAATAGTTTTATTGCAATTTGTTTCGGTACTCCGCGACGGAAAGCCTGTAAAAATGTCCAAAAGATTAGGAACAGCAGTAGCTATGGACGACCTACTAGACGAATTACCATCAGATGTCATAAGGTTTTTCTTCCTTCAAAAATCAGCGAATACACATTTAAATTTTGATATTGAACTTGCAAAAGAACAATCTGACAAGAATCCTATCTTTTATGTCCAATATGCTTATGCCAGGATTTGCAGTATTTTAAGGAACGGAGAATTAAAAAACATTGATAAGAATGCCCCTTTTAATTTTTCACATGACAAAGAAATAGCACTTATGAGGCAAATAGTAAGATTTGAAGACATTATTGAAGACACCGCAATTGATTATCAGATTCATAGAATACCACAATATTCATTAGAATTATCAGCAGCTTTTCATCAATTTTATAACGAATGTCATTGCTTAGTGGAAGACGAAAAGATCAGAAAATCTAGATTACAATTATTACTTGCAACCAAGATTACTCTTAAAAACACACTAGATATTATGGGAATTTCTGCTCCTGAGAGAATGTAATAAATAACAAAAAGATGATTAAAAAAGAGAAAATAAAAGTAATGAATGAAGAGGCCGCTGAAGTCGCTACCGAACAAGGAGAGATTATTATCTTTTGTGTTACTTTAAAGTGGGCAGAAAATGATTTTTTTGAAGTTGGTTCTCGCAAAATAAATTTTGTTGATGAAGAATGCGACGACCCAACAATGATGAAGTTTGAAGACATTACTACCGAATGGTCGGAAGAAGTTATGAAGCAGTATCTAGAAGATCATGGCTACAAGGTTACTAAAAAGAAAGTATTAAAATAATTTAAGTAATCAAAAAAATGGAGAATAATAAGAAATTTCAAGCAGCAAGTTTTTTTAGTTATATTTTTTGGTTGCTTACTTTTTGTTATTTGATCTTTTTATGGTTTACAGATAATCCTAATTTTATGTCAGGTCTCTTATACGGAATATCTTTTTCAGCAATTATTGGGTTAATCTTAGTAATTTTTAAAATAAGTGATCTAAATGGACAAAAAATAGGCGACGTGGATATCAAGAAAAATCAAAAATTCTCTAATCTTGAAATGGAATCGTTTGAGAATCTCTTAATTAGATTATTCGGAGCTATGGGATATATCGTGGAATGTACTGATATTGAAAACATTAAAGCTTTTATTTTATACAAAAATAGAACCAAAGCTTTTGTAATGTTTGATTGTAGTAATAGCCAAGACGATTTAAAATTTATAAATCAAATTAAAACTGGGATAAAAGAAAATGTTTGCCAAAAAGGCATTTACGTTTGCATATCTAGAATATCTAAAAAAGCTCTTGAAAAAGCTAAAACTAGTAATATTGATATTGTTGATAGAAGCTACTTGCAAGAATTAATAATTTCTTACTTAAGGGAAAAATGGTCTTAATTGACAGATAGTAAAATTAATAGTACCTTTTAAAAAGTTATTTCACTTGGTGGTCCCTTTAAGTCAAAGATTTAAAGGGGCTACTAAGCGGGTCCCACTGAGGAAATCCATGAACAACGACAAGACGTCCAAAAAGGACGATAGATCGTGTGAAAAAAAATGCAATTATCCAGGTGGAGAAATCAAAGAGATTACTCTTTCGGGAAAACGTATTGGGTTTATTCCAGTTAGATGTGAAAAATGCACAAGAAACACTGGATGTCGCTATCATCCAATAGTAGAAGACAGTCATTGGCTTCTAGGGGATACCTCAAACAAAACTAATTTTATGAGCCTTGTGCTCTTTTTTGTTTTGACAACAATAAAGGATTATAAGATAATATAAAATGCCAAGGTGAGCGGGGGAATAGGAAGAGAAATTATTTCCATTGCAATCCTAGTCTTAATCCTTCACTTTGACCTAAAATTACTAAGGCATTGCCTTGTTTTTTTATTGACAAAATAGTAGTTTTTTATTATGATAATACATAAGGAATTGTGAAATTCCTGTTAAATAAGCATTTTTTGTTTTTTTGCTTATTATTTATTTGCGAGTTTGCTCGGTTGAGCAATCTCGTTAAGTATTTCTCAGAAATATTTAGCAAGGTTGCTCAGAATAATTTTTAAAACAGTTAATAGCTGTTTTTTGTTTTTAATGTTGAATAAAGACCTAAAAAATGTTATTTTTAAGTCATGAAAAAAACGCTCAAGAATAGATATTTTTTATTGAGGCACGGAAAGAATATACACCAAACGGTAAAGAGCAATATTCTTTATTGTTATCCAGACGATAATCCTCCCTGTGAATTAATTGAAGAAGGAATAGAACAAATTGAAAAGGCTGGTTTTTATTTAAAGAACAAAGAAATTGATTTTATCATATCTTCAGATATTTTAAGAACAAGACAGACATCTGATATCATTTCTAATATTATTGGATATGATAAAAATAAGATAAGATTTGATGAAAGATTAAGAGATATAAACTGGGGGATATTTGGAGGCAAAACAATAGATGAGGGATGGGCTTTTTATAAAAACGACATGAAAAAAAGATTCTATATTGCTCCAGAGGGCGGAGAAACTTGGCAGGATTGTAGGGCTAGAGTTATTGAAGTACTGAATGAACTTGAAAATGAATTTAATAATAAAAACATACTGATTATTTCTCATGGTGATCCATTGTGGCTTCTTGAGGGATATATATTAGGGATTAGTGACGATGATCTTATTGATGCCGAGAAAAAGAATAGAACTATTAGAACTGGAGAAATAAAAATAATTTAGAATATGTATAATAATAGATATTTTTTATTGAGGCACGGAAAGAATGCTCATCAGGAGGAGAAAAAACATATTATCTATGGATATCCAGACGATAATCCTCCTTGTGACCTAAATGAAGAAGGCGTGAGGGAAATTAAAAGAGCGGGAGAGTTATTAAAAGACAAAAACATAGATTTAATAGTTTGCTCTGACATTCTAAGAACTAGACATACCGCAGAGATCGTTTCAGAAATAATAAATTATAATATCAATAATATTATTTTTGATAAAAGACTTCGTGATAATAATTGGGGCGTATTTGCAAAAAGATTAAAACAGGAGTTATGGGATTTTTATGGAGGAGAAAGAATAAAAGCTTTTGAAATAGCTCCCGATGGAGGAGAATCGTGGCAGGATTGTCAATTCAGAGTAGTTGAGGTTTTCAATGAATTAGAAAACAAATATACCAAAAAAAACATTCTTGTGATATCGCACAGTAATCCATTGTGGCTTCTTGAAGGTTATTTAAATAGTACAAACAATCAAGAGATGCTTGATCATTATAGTGATATAATTAAAACTGGAGAGATAAGAGAATTAAATTGAAAAAAATGAACAAAGAAGAAAAGATATTAGAGTTTTGGGAAAAAGAGGACATTTTCCATAAATCCATTAAAAATAGAGAAGGAGCTCCTTATTATAGTTTTTATGATGGACCTCCCTTTGCGACTGGAAAACCACACTATGGGCATATTTTAGCAACAACTATCAAAGATAGTGTTTTACGCTATTGGACAATGAAAGGATATCAAATCCCTCGTCGTGTTGGGTGGGATTGTCATGGTTTACCAGTGGAAAACTTAATTGAAAAAGAACTTAATATCAAAAGCAAAAAAGAGATTGAAGAATTAGGAATAGAAAAGTTTAATTCCGCTTGCCGAAGTTCGGTGTTTTCTTGTGTTTCTGATTTTCAAGAAGTACTAAAAAGGGTTGGACGATGGGCAGATTATTCAGAAAGCTATTCAACAATGGATAACAATTATATTGAGTCAGTTTGGTGGGTTCTAAAACAATTATGGGACAAGAATCTTGTAGAAAAAAACTATAGAGTTTCTCCATATTGTCCAAGATGTGCTACTACAATTTCTAATTTTGAAGTTAATCAAGGATATAAAGAAACTAGAGATAAATCAATCTACGTTAAGTTCAAAATAAAAGGAGGGGATTTTGAGGGTTCTAATTTTCTTGTTTGGACAACTACTCCGTGGACTCTGCCAGGCAATATTGCTTTGGCTGTAAACGAGAATTTGGATTACTGCTTAGTTAATAATAATGGTGAAAAAATAATCTTAGCAAAGAATAGAATTTCTATACTAGAAGGAGAAGTATCCATAATCGAAGAATTCAAAGGAAAAGATTTAATCGGCTTTGAATACGAACCAATGTTTGACTACCTTCTAAATCAGAATCTGAAAAACATTGATAGATGTTTTAAGATTTTTGCTGGAAATACTTTTGTGACCGATGAAGATGGAACAGGCATAGTGCACATCAATCCTATGCATGGGGAAGATGATTTTCAACTTTCAAAAAACAATGATCTTACATTTTTTCATTTAGTAGATGAATCGGGTATTTTTAAGTCCGAAGCCAAAGATTTTGCAGGAGAATTTGTTAAAAGTGCAGATCAAAATGTTATAGATTATCTTAAGACCACTAATCATTTTTACAAAGACGAATTAATTGTTCATGAATATCCTCATTGTTGGAGATGCGATTCCCCTTTGCTTTATTATGCCGTTGATAGTTGGTACATCACTGTCACCAAATTAAAAGAAAGATTGATTAGTAATAATCAGCAAACACATTGGGTGCCAGAACATCTAAAGGATGGTCGTTTTGGAAAATGGCTAGAGGGAGCAAGAGATTGGGACTTTTGTAGAAGAAGGTATTGGGGTGCTCCCATACCAATTTGGCAGTGCAGTGAATGTAGCGAGCATCTTTGCATCGGGAGTATTGAAGAAATAAAGGCGAATCAAATAAAAGAATATAATCTAAGTGATCTTCATCGTCCCTTTATTGATGAAGTTAAATTAAAATGTCCTAAATGTGGTAAGGAGATGATTATAGTAGATGAAGTGTTTGATTGTTGGTTTGAGTCTGGCTCAATGCCTTATGCACAATGGCATTACCCCTTTGAAAACAAAGAACTTGTTGAGAAAACTTTTCCAGCTGATTTTATTGCCGAAGGATTAGATCAAACAAGGGGATGGTTTTATACTTTAGATGTTTTGGCTACAGCCCTTACTTTGGACGATATCGGCTTAGGGGTAGGTAAGCCTGCTTTTAAAAATGTTATAACAAATGGATTAGTTTTAGACGACAGAGGTAGGAAATTAAGTAAAAAGTTAAAGAACTATCCAGACCCAAAAGATATTTTTGATAAGTATGGAGCTGACTCTATTCGTTATTTTTTATTGGCTTCAACAAATATTGGAGAAGAGTATCGTTTTTCGGAGGATAAAGTAAAAGAAGTTTGGCGAAATGTGATTCTTGGAATTGATAATTGTTTTCGTTTTTATGAAACTTATATTCCTAAAGATAAAGACATATCTCCTTCAACTTCTTCAACAAACATATTAGATAAATGGATAATCGCAAGAATAGAGACACTAAATTATGGGATTAATAAGTTTATGGCAGATTATGATCTTACAAAAGCTACTAGATTATTTGGTGGCGGGCAATCAGAAGGAGGACTAGATGCACCAAACGGTGATATTCGTTGGGAAGATTATTCAATAGGAGCCTTCATAGATGATTTTTCTAATTGGTACATCAGGAGGTCTAGGAGGAGATTTCAAAAACCAGAAAGTGAGCAAGAAATAATTGAAGCAATGCAAACGTTGCGATATGTACTTTTAAAGTTAGTTAAACTTATCGCTCCATTTACTCCTTTTATAGCAGAAGATTTATACCAAAAACTAAAAACAACGAACGATCCTATAAGCGTACATCTTTGCGATTATCCAGAACCAGACACATTAGTTCTTCAAAGCGAATTCTATATTATTTACAGTGATATGATTTATGCTAGAGATTTTGTTGCTCGTGCATTAGCCAAGAGATCAGAAATTGGAATAAAAGTTCGTCAGCCATTATTGTCAGTAAATATTAATCCAAGAAAAGATGGAAGGGTTTTTGGAAGTGACCAAGAAGCTATTTTTGATATAATAAAAGAAGAAGTAAATGTTAAAAAGATATTAATTAGCGAAGAGGACGCAAAAGAGATTATTTTTGACACAACACTTACTGAAGAATTAAAAAATGAAGGTAATATTAGAGATATTATTCGCCATATTCAACAGTTGCGAAAAGAAATGCATTTAAGCCCTCAAGACACAATCAATGTCTATTATAATACTGAAGAAAAGCTAAAAACACTTATAGAAGACAACAAGAATTATTTAGTTAAAGAAGTATTAGCAAACGAATTTATTTATGAAACCAAATTAGAGGAATCTAAATCAATTAATCTAGAAAGCAATACTATTAATTTTAATATAAAAGTTGTATAATACATAAAAAATAACTTCTAATATTCAAATGTTTCCAATAGAAAAACCCGGTAAAAGTGGAAGTATCGGAGGTCATCGATCAGATGGTGGATCTTTTGACCATGGCAAAAAAAAGGTAGAAGAAAAAAAAGAAAGAAGATTTGGTTGGAATTATAATGTCACCCCAAAACCAAAAGATGAACAACAAAAGCAAGATAACAAATATAGGAATGTTTTACTTGGAATTAAAAATAAAACTAGTGGGATAAATAGCAAGAAATATGAGAGCGTTGTTAAGCCTTGGGATTTTAATGTTGTAAAAGGAGATCCCTCACAAACACAATACGGAAACGCACTAGCAAGTTTAAAAAACAGCATAAAAGGAAAAAAATAGCTTATGAACAAAAAACTGATATTTTTCATATCTTTAATAGTAGTAATCCTTGTTTTCTTTTTTTTCTGGCAAAAAATGGCATTTGATAGAGGGATTTTGAAATTGGAGATCATTGGACCAGATAAAGTTGATGTGGGAGAGGAATTTGAATATGTTGTAAAATATAAAAACAATGGTTCAATAAATCTAGAAAATCCAGAAATGATATTTACGTATCCCGATGGAGCTATTACCGATGATGGAGCCAAAACAAAAAAAGTACTAGCTGATGAGTTGGGGGGAACTATTTATCCAGGACAAGAAAGGACTATGAAATTTATTACTAGGCTTTTGGGCAAGGAGGGAGATTTGAAGAAGGCAGAAGTAAGAGTTAGTTTTCAGCCCCAAGATTTAAAAGTAAAAACCGAAACTACGAGTTCATTCTCAACTATATTAGGTAAATTACCACTTGATTTAAGTATGGACTTACCACAAAAATCTGGAGCAGGCAGACCGATAACTGTAAGAATATCTTACTCGTCCAGTGTTCCATACCCCTTAAAAGACTTGTCATGTTCAATTGAGTACCCGTCTGATTTTCAGTTTGTTTCTTCAAAACCGAAAGGCATGGACAATAAACAATGGGATATTCCTATTCTCAATGAATCAGATAGTGGAAAAATAGAAATTTCGGGAATACTAAATGGAAACCCTCAAGATCAAAAAGTTTTTAAGGCAAAAATTGGTGTTTGGCAAGACGGAAATTTTATTGTTCTGAAAGAGTCAAATAGAGGAGTTGCAATAATCGCTCCTTCTGTTCAATTTACCGAAAAAATAAACAACAAAGAAGGGTATGCCGTTACTATGGGTGATAGGCTACACTATGAAATCTCTTTTAGAAATGTTGGTGACGAAGATATGAAAAATATTGCACTTATAGTTAAGCTTGAGGGGAGTGGTTTAGATTTTAACTCTATCCAAGCTCCAGATGGAGTTTATCAAAAAGGGGATAATTCTTTGGTCTGGGATGGTAATGTGATTTCCGAATTGCAAGACTTTTCAGTCAACACAGAGGGAAAAGTTGAATTCTGGATTTCTACCAATAAGAAATGGGCTATGCGAAACCAAGGAGATAAGAATCCTTTCATTAAAACAAGCATGACTTTAGGGCAAATAAAACAAGAATTTTTAAACAAGATAAATTCATCACTTTCAGCTACTCAAAATATCAGAACAGATAGTAAAATATTTAGTGATTCTGGTCCTATGCCTGTTCAATCCGGAGAAAAAACTACTTTTACTGTAGAATGGACTGCAAAGAATACTTATAATGATGTTAGTAATGCTAAGATGACTACAGTTCTTCCAAGTGGAGTGCGTTTTATAGATGGGCAGACAAGAACTCCTGAAGGGACAAAAATTTCCTACGATGAGGGTACAAGACAATTAACATGGGATATCGGTTCAATAGAAGCAGGGACAGGTGTCTTTAATGACGTTAAAAATTGTGCATTTCAATTATCTATAAATCCAGAAACAATTGATACAGACGTTTTACTTATCGGCTCAACCCAATTATCAGGAACTGATCTTTGGACCAATAATAATTTAACAACTAATACTGATCCAATATACAGTAAATAAGCCTATGCAAGAAGTATTTAGCCCCGCAAAACTCATAATTTTCTGTTTAGTATTTTTGTTCTTTTTTTCAATCCCCGTATTTACAATTATGCAAATGCAAAACATAGATAATGAAAAAAAGATAAAGTACGATTTAAGGCAACTGGAATCATGGGCAGAAGTTTACAGAATGAAAAATGGTAGTCTTAAAGGATTTAGTGATGATGTGGAAATCAAAGTACTAAAAATTGATTTGGCCGCTATTACAGGAAATCCAGCCGAGATACATCATGATGAAAGTTATTCAAAATACTGCATTAAGGCAATGAAAGGGGACAAAGTTTTTTGCATTGACGATACTGGATATTTAGGAAACGATGGAACTGCTTGCACTCAGGGGGTGGGGCGTTGTATGAATTAAAAATAAACGGCTCCAATTTATTTATTGTAAGATAATCTTCTTAATTACAGATACTAAAAAAGACGCAATTAAGCGTCTTCTTTTTTTATTTGTTTTATAATTGTTTGGTTTTCACTGTCTTCAACTAGCCATCCTTTTTGTTTTATTCTCTCTCTTAGCTCATCAGCGAGACCCCATTGTTTATCGTTTCTAGCATTAACTCTTTCTTTTATCATTGCGATTATTTCTTCTGGGACAATATCTATATTATTGGTGAGAATTGGCAAACCCTCTTCATTAATAGTTTTTAAAATATATTCACCCAAATCCTTTTTATTGAAATCAATATCAGTAATTCTGAGTCCGAATACTTTATCAAATTCTATTAGTAGGGAATATTTTTCATAATCACTCAATTCCTTATCTTTCAATATATCCCAAGTTAAGGCAAGAGCACTAGGTATATTAAGATCATCGTTTATAAAATCCAAAAATTGTTTTTCGTATTCCTCACTTGCTTTTGTTAAAGGTGTTTTTGGGGCTATTTTTAGTTCACTAGCCCTTTCATATAACTTTTCTAAGGTATTCTGTGAAAACTCAATACTTTCGTCACTAAAGTTCATTTTTTGCCTATAATGAGTATTTAAACATTGATATCTATAAGCCAAAGGACTAATACCTTTGTTTTTTAAATCGGAAATAGTAGTAATATTACCAAGAGACTTACTCATCTTTCCTTCTTTTACGTTCAAGAACTCCCCGTGCATCCAATAATTTGACATTATTTTTTCATAAGCCGCTTCAGCTTGGGCTATTTCATTAGTGTGATGTATAGATACGTGATCAATTCCTCCACAATGAATATCAAAAGGTATTCCTAAGTTTTCAATACTCATAACTACGCACTCTGTATGCCATCCAGGAAATCCTACTCCCCAAGGAGAGTTCCATTCCATTTGCCTTTGTTCATTCTTTGGGCTAAATTTCCATAAGGCAAAATCAGTCGGATTTTTCTTTTCTGCAACTTCTTCAATTCTGCCTCGGAGTTCAGTTTTTTCTTTTTCGCCCCATAATTTCCCATATTTTTCTAATTTTGAAGTGTCAAAATATACACCATCAGATATAGTATAAGTAAAACCTTTTTTCTCTAGTAGTTCAATAAGTTCAATCTGTTCCTTTATGGTGTCGGTAGCTTTCACTAAAACTGTTGGATCTAAAATATTTAAAAGCTTCAAATCTTTCAAGAAGCATTCGGTGTAGAAATTCGCAATATCCCAAACACTTTTTTTCTCTTGTCTTGCCCCTTTTTCTAATTTGTCTTCACCCGAATCAGAGTCGGATGTAAGGTGTCCAACATCAGTAATATTCATTATATGTTTTACACTGTATCCATTGTAAGAAAGAACTCTTTTTAAGATATCCTCAAATATGTATGTTCTTAGGTTGCCGACATGAGCAAACCAATAAACAGTTGGTCCACAAGTATATATTCCAGCTTTTTGAGGCTCTATGGATTTGAATTCTTCTTTCTTTTTTGTAAGGGTATTATAGAACTTGATCATATATTTATAGGGTCAATAGTTATAGATATCTTTCTCCCCGATCAGGAAATACAGTCACAATAACAGTTCCAGGATTCTTCTTTGCCACTTCTAATGCCGCATACATAGAAGCTCCAGAACTTGGACCAGCTAGGATGCCCTTAGTACTGGCTAAATAATCCCTTCCGATTAGAGACTGTTCTTCTGTTAATTCATACATTTCATCAATAATTTTTTGGTCCATCACAGGAGGAACAAATCCTTCTTTTATTGACTTGATTCCTTCAATTATTTCATGTCCCACTTGAGGCATTACTCCAATTACTTTTAAATCTGGATGCTTTTCTTTAAGTCTTTTGGCAATTCCAGTTATGGTTCCTCCAGTACCTATTCCAGCTACAAAAAAATCTATTTTTGGTTCTTCAATTTGTTCCAGAATTTCTTTTCCAGTTCCCTCAAAATGAGCGATAACATTAGCTTCGTTTTCGTATTGATTTAAATACACCAAATTATCCGAATTAGCTACCATTTCTTTTATACTAGGAATCACTTCTTGCCTTAGTCTGTCGTCAAAGATAACTTCAGCTCCGAATTTTTCAAGTATTCTTACTTTTCCTTTCGCAATATTAGAAGTAGTCACTATTTTCATTCCGTACCCCTTTGCAGCAGCAATCATCGCCATTGCAATACCAGTATTTCCGCTAGTGGATTCAATTAGGCAATCTCCCTTTTTGAGTATGCCTTTTTTTTCAGCCGATTCTATCATTGCAAGGGCAGTCCTATCTTTTATTGACCCTCCAGGATTAAAGGCTTCAAGTTTTGCATATATTTTTGCAGGTAATTCCTCAACCATTACCATAGGGGTATTACCTATAAGCTCTAAAAATGTTTTCATATTTTTTAATTATATCTTAATATATTTTTACTAAATAAAAAATCCCTGGACAAAGGGATTCGATTTTTAAAGTGTTAATGATGACAAAAACAAATCCCTTTTAGCTAAGGACAAACGCAGCAACAACAGATTTTATGAGTTTTCGTTGTAATCATTGAATTTATGGTATCTCTTTATTGTTTTAGTGTCAAGAAATCCATATCACGAGGTCCGACCTTGAGCGAGGTCCGACCTTCAACTTTGTCATTCCCGCTTGTCTCGCCGCAGGCGGACGAAGGCGGGAATCTATAAAAATGCCTTAAAGTTTACTGGAAGTAAACTTCATAGCCCTAATTACTAGCCGTGCCATTCCGAAACTTTCTGTTTTCAGGAGAAAGTGTAGGATGGTTACGAACCACTAATTACTAAGTCATACAAGTTGATTTTTATCCTCAAAAATAATAGAATGGGTACATATGGCAGAAAACAATCTAGTATTATACAGGAAGTATAGACCAAAAAGTTTTAAGGATTTTGTCGGTCAGGAACAGGTCACGAAAGTTATCATGAACGAGATATCAACTGGTTCTATTAGCCATGCTTATTTGTTTTCTGGACATCGTGGAACAGGAAAAACCACTATGGCAAGAATTTTTGCTAAAGCTATCAATTGTCAAAACAGACAGGGTGCCGAGCCTTGCAACGAATGTCCCTCGTGTAAAGAAATCAACGAAGGAAGAGCTATAGACTTAATTGAAGTTGATGCTGCATCCAATAGGGGAATAGAAGAAATAAAATCACTACGCGAAAGTATAAGATTTGCTCCAACTTTTTTGAAGTATAAAGTTTTAATATTGGACGAAGCTCATCAATTATCAAAGGATGCCACAAACGCACTATTGAAGATAATGGAAGAACCGCCTGCATACGTTGTCTTTATTTTAGCCACTACCGAAGCGAACAAAATGATTCCTACTATTTCTTCTAGGTGTCAGAAATTTAATTTTCACAAATTAAATCACGACATCATAGAAGAAAAGCTTAAAATTATTTGCAAAGCCGAAAAAATAAAAATAGAAAAGGATGCATTAGATCTTCTTATTTCATCAGCCGATGGATCACTTCGTGACGCGGAAGCCAAAATGAACCAGCTTATTAATTTTGTTACGGATGTTGCTTTTACTTCTGGAGATGTACGTGAAATACTAGGACTATCAGATATTAATCTTGCAATTGAACTGGTTGATATGTTGGCTAAAAAAGAGAAAGTAAAAGCAATTAAATTCATTAGTGATAATATGGAGAAAGGATTGGATATATCCGACTTTTTAAGCATGACAATTGACTATCTAAGGAAGATTATGTTATTAAAGATAGGTGCCGAATTAATTGATATAGTAATGCCCAGCGAAACAAAGGAAGCAAAAGAAAAGGCGATAGAGCAGTCAGAATTATTTGAAGAAAAGAGACTAGCAAAGACATTAGAATTGTTAATGGATGCCGAGAATAAGACAAAATATTCTTCTATTCCACAATTACCAATGGAATTAGCTATTATTGAATCTCTTGGCGATTAATACTGTGGGATCGTCTAATGGTAGGACAGTGGCCTTTGAAGCCATCAATCTTGGTTCGAATCCAGGTCCCACAACATAGAAACTTAGCACTCCTTTTTGGGGTGCTTTAGTTTTTAGTTATAGACTTGAATAAGAAGTCAGGGCTACATCTACAGCGAAAAAAAGTGTATTTTTAATTGTATTTTAAAAATAAAAAATGTTAAAATAGAGTTATGAATGAAATAACACTTCACAATCAATGGATTGTCAAAGCTCCTCTGAGCGATGTATTTAGAATAATTACAGATTTTGAAAAATTTCCAGAGCATTTTCCAAAGGTTGCCGAATCAATACAAATCAATAAACGAGAAGGGAATTGTCTGGAAATGGAGGCAACACTAAGATCATTCGGTAAAACGTTTCGAGTAAAGATGAAGACTCAAATCATTCCGGGAAGGGGTTTTATTTCGGATAACGACAGTTATCAGTTTGGAACTTCTGGACATGAAGAGCTATTGCTTTCTGAATGCGCCGATGGGACTTTAGTAGACTATACCTATCGTGTCACTATCCATAAAAAATGGCTACGTATAATCGCTGTACCACTATTGCGTTGGTATTCAATGAAATACTGGGAAAAAGCAGTGATTGATCAGCTCAAAAAGATTCTTAAAAAATAATAATCCACGAGTCAATTATCTTAAACTCACACAAAAACAAGACTATCATTTAGACAGTTTTTTTGCGAAGGGAATGATTTTTAAAATATCTATAAAGTTGCAAATTTAAACTTTATTTTTTAGTATAAAGTGATATAATCAAAATGTAGTGAGATAAATATGTTTTTTAAAACATGAATAAAAAACAACTTATACAAAAAATAGAGGAAGCAAGAAATTCTAAGCTAATAACTTATTTAACTAGCGATAGACAGGGACCAGTTAATGCCCGTATTGCCATAGATATTATACCGATCATTAGCAAGCAACTCAGACAAATTAAAAGAGTAGAAAATATTGACTTGTTCCTTTATAGTACGGGAGGAGACACAATGGTGCCATGGCGTTTAGTTTCTATGATTAGGGAATATTGCAATAAATTTTCCGTCATTGTGCCATATAAAGCTCATTCAGCAGCTACGATGATTTCTTTGGGAGCCGATGAGATAGTAATGACAGACTTGTCAGAACTCTCTCCAATAGATCCATCAACTACAAACGCCTTTAATCCGCCAGATTCAATCAACCCTCAAAACAAGATCCCAATCTCAGTTGAAGATGTTATGGCATATTTTGATTTAGCAAAGAATAAAGTTGGAATAAAAAATAGCGAAGATTTAACAAAAATATTCAATAAATTCATAGAGTCAAATCCTCAAATCCACCCATTAGCTTTAGGTAATATAAATAGAACGCATAATTTAATAAGACGCTTGGCGGAACGATTGTTAAAAAGTCACAACATTCCAATCCAAAAAAATAAGAGCCTAAAAATCGTTAATTATTTTACAGAAAAACTTTATTCACATCAATATATTATTGGTAAAAAAGAGGCTAAAGAGGATTTAGGGGTTGAAACTATTATTGAAGCAAAACCAGAATTAGCAAAACTCATAACAGAACTATATGATAATTATGCTAAAGAAATGGAATTAGATAGAATATGGAATCCAGAAATTGAAATAGGTCCTAATCTTCAAATTCAAAAAAAGCACAAAATTGCATTTATTGAAAGTGAAAAAATAGTAAACTATTTTGAGCTTTCCTTAGAATATAAAAAACAAATTAATCAAATCCTTCAAGGATCAATAAATGTTCCACAAGAACAGGTAATGTGGAAAGTTATTGGACAAGGATGGAAATAAAAACATGGTAGCAATAAAACAAAATTTTACAATAATATGTGAATCAGCCATTATTGATCAGTACACCAATAATTTGTACTTATTGGGTATTTTTTCTGACATAAACACTCAAGGAGTTCCCGCAATTCATCCTTCATTTTCAGTAGTAACAAATTTCAGTGGTGGAGAGGGAGAGCATGATCTTATAATTACTATCTGCCACGAGGATACTGAAATAGCAAAACTAGAGGGGAAAATTAATTTTAGAAATGGAGATACAGCGCAGTATATCGGCAAATTTATAAATTTTTCTTTTCCGCAATATGGCAAGTATAATGTGTACATTTATCTAGATAATATTAAACAACCACTTGATGCCAAAATAAATCTAAAATCTATATGAAAGATGAAAATAAAGGATTTTCAATAGGAGCTGGGGGAAGCAAAGGCTATCCATCAAAAGAAGAATTTGATAGATTGGCAGAAAAACAAACATCTGATATAAAATTTATTTTTATGCTTATGGTTGGTATTATTGTTTTTGTTGTCGTAACATTTTTAATAGAAGTAACATGTATGAACTTAAACTACATACAAGACAAGACCATACTCTTACAATACAATCAGCAAAACAAAGATTATTTTGATAAAGTTTTGCTTTTAAACAACGAGATTCAAGATATGAAAATAAAATCGGAAGTTCTTAAAGCTAAAAATCCTTATTTAAAATAAATAAATCTTAAAAAATTAAGCATGGAAGACAAAAAAATTTTGCCAGTGTTGGTGTTGTTATCATTAATTGCCGGCGCAATGATAGGGTATTATTTTCCAAAGCAAGAGTCTGGAAAATTAGAAACTATGATTCAGCCAGTAGTAAATGTTAATCCAAATCCAACGATTACGGTTAGTACTATTTCTCAGTCGGATGAAATATTTAATATCAATGCTCAATATCCGCAGTTTTCATTAGTTAACCCTTCATTTAATAAAAAGATATCTGATTTAATCAACACAAGATTAAGTGAATTTAAAAAGAGTTCTCAAGAGAATCTTAAGGCTATGAAAGAAACAATCACTGTGGGAGAGCCAATGCCAGATTGGAAATTCTATTTCAAAGCAGATTGGGAGCCAGCTCAAATAAATAAAGACTATATTAGTGTGGTTGTTAATGTATATTCCTTTTCGGGTGGAGCACATGGAGACTCTGAGGTATATACATTCAATTATGACCTAGCCTCAAAAAAAGAAATCACTTTTAGTAATTTTATTGGTGATTCTCAAGAAAACCTTAAAACCATTTCAAGATTAGCCATAGAAGACCTAGTAAACCAAAGAGCAAATTTTGGAGAAACTAATTCCAAAGACATCAAAAAAGAACTAGAAGAGGGTGGGGCTGCTCCAATATTTGATAATTTCAATTATTTTACATTTGATAATGATATGGTGACTGTTTATTATCAAAAGTATCAAGTTGGTGCTGGCGCTATGGGAATCATGAAGACATCTTTTCAAAAAAGTTATCTAATAGATCAATCAATAAGTTCAAAATATCTCAAGTAATTCAACACTTATTAAAGTTTTAAATAAAGTCTTGATTATTAAAAGATACAGTTAATTCTGTATCTTTTTAAATCCTAATATACATATTGACAAAAATAATAAAAGGATATAATATTTAGACATTCTAATTATTTTAATATCTAAAAAAATGAGATGTGCTAATTGTAATAGAGAACTATCGCTGGGTTTTTTTAAAGCCTTTAAGCTCCTAAAAAGAAAATTAAGTTTGCGCGATGAGATATACAACCTTACTATCGGGCAAATGGAGATACTTCACTTAATAAGAGAAAAAAAACAAGTTCCAATGAAAGATATAGCAGATTTTTTGGAAATAACACCTCCGTCAGCGACATCACTGATAAGTAATCTGGTTGTAAATGATATCTTGGAAAGGCATTTTGATAAAGTAGACAGAAGAGTTATTTTACTTAGTATAACAGAAAGGGGGAGAAGAATTTTTGAAAAAGCAAAAAAAGATCGTGCTGCTGCATTTGAAAAGGTAGTATCAAATCTTACACAGGAAGAAAAAGACGTTCTCCTAAAATTATTAAAAAAAATACAAGAACAGTATTAAAAAGCAATAAAATGAATATTTTAAGTAAATTAAAAAACCATAAATATGTAATGGCTGTAATAGTAGTTTTGGTCGTATTGATATCCATACTTATTGGAGTAAATAAAAACAACGAAAATACTGAAACAGAAGTTATTGATAAAAAAGTCGTGTTAATACCAGTATCTGATTATCAAAGTAGTAAAAGCACGATATCGGCAAACGGAACAATTGAGTCGTTAGAACAAGCCGAACTAAAAAGCCAAATAATGGCTCCAGTTTCAAAAATAAATACTTCAATTGGCAGTAGTGTTAGCAAGGGGCAAGTTTTAGTCGTGTTGCAAAATAATGATTTGACTGCTCAATTAAATCAGGCAAAGGCAGCTTTAAAAGCACAAGAAACAAGGCTTGAAGAAATGAAAAAAGGAACAAGATTAGAGGAATTAAAAATTACCGAAAATCAGTTAGATGCTGCAAAAACGAGTTTAGAAAATACCACAAAACAGCAGATATTTTAGTTGAAAATGCAAGAAAAAGTCTTTTTAATTCTGGTTTAACAGCTATTCCAGTTATCGGAACAAGTACTTCTGCAACACCAACCATAACTGGGACTTATACTGGGACAGAAGAAGGACAGTATAATATAAAGATATATGTCACAGGTGATGGCGTAATGTTCCAAACAAGTGGACTAGAAGATACTACTGGTTTGGTAAATACTGTTGCTCAACCATTGGGGAAGAAAGGATTATTCATACAATTTCCAACAAATCAGATCGCTACTGGTAATTGGACCGTAAATATACCAAACACTCAAGCTGCTAGTTATAATGCAAACAAAAATGCATATGAAGCAGCAATTCAGGCAAGACAATCGGCTATTGATGCCGCAAAGAGTGCAGTAGAAACAGCACAGGCAACTCTTGATCTTAAAAATGCTGGTGCAACAAATGAGCAAATCAAAACACAAGAAGCGGCTGTTGAACAAGCTCAAGCTAGTGTTGACGCAATAAATGCTCAATTGCAAAAAACTGTTATTACTGCTCCGATAAGTGGCACAGTATCTGCTATTTCTGTTAAATATGGCGAACTTATAACAGCTGGACAATCTGTAGTATCAATTGTAAATAAATCAGGATTACAAATCAAAGCTTATATTAGCGGTTCGGACCTTGAATCAATAGAAGAGGGAGCTAATGTTGATATTTCTGAAAATGTAAAAGGAATAGTAAATAAGATATCCCCAAGCGTGGATAGTAAGACTAAGAGCGCCGAATTAAATATTCTTGTTATTGATCCAGAAAAATCGGAATTGATAGTGGGGCAAAACGTTTCTGTGAAAATAGAAACTAAAGAATCAGCGAACGGAAAGAATACTTATTCTTTACCACTTCAGGCAGTAGGAATTAGTTCTGATTACTCATATGTTTATATTGTGGACTCAAATTCTAATTTAGAAGAAGTGAAGGTGACTACTGGGGCAATAAATGGCGAAAACATAGAAATCCTAAACGGATTAACTTCTGATATGAAAATTGTTTCAACAGTTTATGAATTTAAGAAAGGTCAAAAAGTTGTAGCTCAATAATAAAAAATATGAACGAAAACAATACCGAAATCAAAGAAAAAAAAGAAGAAGCTACTACTGAACAACGCTACTTACAAAACCTAGAATTTGATCCAAATTTAAAAAAATCTTGGTTCAATTTTTTTGTTTCAAAGTTTAGAATAGTAGTTTTAATAATTCTATTAATAACTCTTGCGGGTGTATATTGCTTTTCAATTTTACCAAGAGAATCAAGTCCAGAAGTTAAAATACCTATCGCAGTAGTCACAACAGTTTACCCAGGAGCCTCTCCCTCCGATGTTGAAGAATTTGTCACCAAAAAAATAGAAACAGGCATTTCTGGAATTAAGGGCGTTGATAAAATAACGTCAAATTCGTCAAATTCTTTTTCCTCTATACAAGTTAACTTTGACACAAAAGAAGACTTAGATGATTCTATTCGTAAAGTTAAGGACAAGGTATCTAGTATTGAAAAAGATTTACCTGATGATGCAAATGACCCAGTTGTCACAGAAATATCATTAGACGATCAGCCAATATGGACAATGGTTGTGACTGGTCCATATGATGGCTTCACAATGAGAAAATATGGAGATGACATTAAGGATGAACTTGAGAAAATAGCTGGAGTTAGGGAAGTGCAGATATCTGGGGGAGATGAAAAAGAATATGAAATTGCCTATGATCCAGATAAACTTATTTTTTACAATTTGTCAGCAGATCAAGCTAATTCGGCTATAAAATCAACAAATCTTAGTATTCCTTCGGGAAATTTTGATGGAACAAAATTTGTATATCCAATAAGTACGAATGCAAAAATATATACGGTGAACGAGATTGAGAATATTCCGGTTTCTCATACCGATGCAGGTGGAATTATTTATGTTAAGGATTTAGCAACAGTAAGAGAAGTTGCTATTAAGAAAACATCTCTATCAAGACTTTCAACTGAAAAGAATGAGCCTCAAGATGCAATAACTATTTCAATTGTTAAAAGAACAGGTAGTTCTATTATTGAAACAGTAAACGAGGCAAAGAAAAAAGTAGATAATAAAATAAAATCAATGCCATCTGGCATAAAATATGATATCACCAACGATGATGCAAAAATTATTGGAGATGATTTTGAGCGATTGACCCATGATTTTATTCTTACGTTGGTATTAGTTTTTGGAATACTTTTCTTAACAGTTGGCTTTAAAGAGGGCATAGTCGCAAGTATGGCTGCTCCATTAGTGTTTTTCATTGCTTTTACTTGTCTCTATCTTTTCGGAATATCACTTAACTTTTTGTCTTTATTCTCATTAATCCTTTCACTCGGATTATTGGTTGATGATGCAATTGTGGTAGTTTCGGCGACTAAACAATATATGCGAACAGGAAAATTTACTCCAGAAGAAGCTGTATTGCTAGTATTGAACGATTATAAAATGGTATTGGCTACAACAACCCTTACAACAGTTTGGGCATTTTTACCACTATTATTCTGTTCTGGAATAATGGGTGAGTTTATGAAGTCAATCCCTGTGACGGTTTCCATTACATTGATATCATCACTAGTCGTAGCTTTAATCATTAATCCTCCTTTAATTGCCTTTCTAGAAAGAATGCGTGTCACTAAGAAAACATTCTTTATTATTGAAGCGATTATTCTTGTTATGGCAGCATTATCCATTATCTCTGGTAACCTTTGGGGGTATGCGCTTGGTGGACTATTAATTGCATTAGAGCTTTTACTCATCAGATGGTATGACCGAAAAGGTTCGGGAATACTTGCACGCAATTTTGAAATTAGTCGTAGGGAAAGAGATGATGATGAATTAATAAAAGAAAAAATAAGAAGTCAATCAAAAACAGAAGACAGTGGTCTTGCAAACAAGTTTATGTATGGAATTCTAAAGCTTGATGCAGTTTTACCCTTCTACGAAAAATGTCTCCGCAGGGTTCTTGCAACTAGAAAAAACAGACTAACTGCTGTTTTTGGAGCATTCGGGCTGTTAATATTTGCAATATGTCTTCCAGTTTTAGGTATCGTAAAATCTGAATTTTTCCCAGCCTCGGATTCTAATTATGTATATATTGATTTTAGGGCTCCTGTGGGGCAAAAAATAGAGCAAACAGATTCTAATATTAAAGAAGTAGAAACAAAGCTTCTTGGATATAACGAAATAAAGAGTTTTTCTACTATAGTTGGTCGTGGGAGTTCTACTAGTTTTAGCGATAAATCTAACCTAGCTTCAATTACCATCATATTAAAAGATAGTAAGGATAGAAATAACATAAAATCATATGATTTTGCTGATAAATTGCGTAAGGATTTAGCCGCAATAAATACTGGAACATTAACAGTATCTACTCCTGCAGGAGGACCTCCTTCGGGCAGTGCTTTTGAGGCAAATATTAAGGGTGATGATTTAGAAAAACTAAAGTCAATTGCTTACGATCTAAGTCAGAAATTATCTACTATTAATGGTGTTGTTAATATTGATATCTCACTAAAAGATTCTACACCTGATTACACATTTGATTTGGATCCAGTAAAAATGAATCAAAATAATCTTAATGCTGCCTATGTTGGTTCAGCATTACGTATGGCAATATCGGGAACAAGTGTAAGTACTATCGTAGAAAATAATGAGGAAGTTAAGGTAATGGCAAGGTTTAAAGAAGATAAGATTCCTACCTTAGAAGATATTCAGAATCTTCAAATATTAAACACGAAAAATCAGCCAGTATTCTTAAAAGATATTGCCACTATTAACCTTAAACCAGCAGTTGATAAAATTACTCGTATAGATCAAAAAAGAACGGTTATCTTAAGTGCCGATACTACTGCCAAAACAAACTCTAATCTAGTGTTAGCTGAATTTGAAAAGAAAATAAAAGATTACAAAATGCCAGAAGGATATACAATTGATTATGGTGGACAAAACGAACAAAATGCCGAATCTGTAGAATCAATTTTTAGAGCTATGGCTATTGCAATACTTTTGATTATTACCACTTTGGTTATTCAGTTTAATTCATTTAGAAAGGTGGGAATTATTCTCATTACAATACCATTAGCTTTGATTGGAGTATTTATTGGTATGGCAATATTCGGAGTTCATCTTAGCTTTCCAGGACTTGTTGGTATTATGGCTTTGTTCGGAATAGTTGTTAAAAACGCCATTATTCTTGTAGATAAAATTGATTTAAATATTAAAAGTGGAATTCCATTTGATGAATCTATAATAGATGGGGGAAAATCAAGACTTGAAGCTATTTTCATTACTTCTACTTGTACTATTCTAGGTATTCTTCCTGTCACCTTGTCAAATGAAACTTGGATGTCACTTGGGGGAGCTATTATATTTGGATTATCTCTATCATCTTTCTTTACTTTATTTATAATACCCACACTTTATAAAATGGTAGTAGGAAGAGATGAAAGATTCTAAGTATTGGAGTTATTGACTATGTACCCATAAGATGCTATAAATTATCTATATTTAAATAAAACAATGACTATGATCGCAGTAATAAAAACAGGCGGAAAGCAATACAAAGTTGCTCCTGGACAAAAAATCAAAATAGAAAAAATAGAAAAACAAGAAGGGGAAATGGTCACATTTGACGATATTTTACTCATCGGAGACGAAAAAATAGTTGATATCGGAACTCCTGTTATTGAAGGGGCTAAGGTGACTGCTAAAGTTTTAAAACAAGACAGAGGCGAAAAGATTATTATTTTCAAGTACAAGCCAAAAAAGAGATACAAGGTAAAAAAAGGGCACAGACAATCGTTTACCGAAGTAGAAATCGTTGATATTAAAAGCTAGTTTTAAAAAACGCCAGAAAGGCGTTTTTTTATTGATTATGAAAAAATAGTGTGTTAAACTTATGTTGCTTATGGTAGTAAATCAATTCATTGTAAGTGCCATTAAGAAAAAATTTGACAATAATTCGGAAATTAGAGAATGTTGCCAAAAAGGTTTTAGCTCATTTGAGGAGATGGTAGATAAGGTTAGTTTAAATTTAAATCTTACAAAGGAGACAGCAACAGTATTCCTTGAAGATATTGGTTATAATGACGATGTTTTTCCAAAAAACAGCCCCGAAAATGAGCTGTCTTTTTTTTAAAAATCTATTTCTCCTTCTTTATAATCAAAGTTAGTCTCTAAATTTCTAAAACTCGCTTTTTGTTTATCAAATCCTACTTCAACTCTTCCAATGGGTCCATTACGGTGTTTTGCAATAATAATATCAGCTATTCCTTTGCGAGGGGTGTCCTCGTGATATGCTTCTTCTCTATAAATAAACATTACGATATCAGCATCTTGTTCCAAGCTCCCAGACTCTCTAAGGTCTGATAATCTTGGGATTTTGGGGGTTCTTTGCTCTACTGCTCGTGATAATTGTGACAGGGCTAATACAGGAACATTTAGCTCTCTTGCAAGAATTTTTAGTGAACGAGATATTTCTGTTATTTGTTGTACGCTACTTATAGTATGATTCGTCGGCTCAATTAATTGCAAGTAATCAATTACTAGTAGTCCCAATTCATGATTAGCCTGGAGTCTTCTTGCCATTGCCTTCATCTGGAGTACAGTACAATTACAAGTATCATCTATATATATCGGAGCTTCGGACAATGTACCAAGTGCTTGTTGTAATTTATCAAAATCATCTGTTTCGTGAGAAAGCATTCCTTGCCTTATTTTCCAGGAATCAATATTTGCTTCAGAGCTAATCATTCTATCAATCAATTGATCCTTTGCCATTTCAAGAGAGAATATTCCCACCGCTTTTCCTTCTTTCAAGGCAACATTTTTCGCAATGTCCAGAGAAAGACTACTTTTACCCATAGCAGGTCTTGCTGCCAATATCACTAGATCTGATTTCTGCAATCCCGAAAGTATTGAATCTAATCCGTGGAATCCAGTAGAAACTCCGCGCAAAGATCCTTTTTCCTTTGATAGTTTGTCTATTCTTTCAAATGCCCCTTCTAGGTATGGTTTTATGGGCAAAAAAGCATTAGTCATGCTTTTCTGGGTAATGCTAAAGATTTTCCCCTCAGCTCTATCTAGTAAATGATCCGGATCTTGTATTTCATCGTATCCCATAACAGCAATTTCTTGTCCAGCATCAATCAAATCTCTCAGGACTCTTTTTTTCTGTACAATTTTACCATAAGTTAAGACGTGGCTAGCAGTAGGAACACAATTTATGAGCTCAGTTAGATAGGCAATTCCTCCAATTTTCTCAAGATTTCCCTGTTCTTTAAGTTTTGAAGAAGTAGAAATAAGATCAATTGGTTCACCTTTTGTAAATAAATCCTCAATAGCTTTGTATATCTCCGAATGACCAGGTTTATAAAAATCTTCTGGATGCAAAATATCAGCTACTTTTATAATAGCGTCTTTATCTAACATAAGTGAGCCAAGCAAGCTCTTTTCTGCTTCAATATCTTGTGGAGGAAGCCTTACTTGTGAAGATTTATTTGACATTACATCTAATATAGCAGGTCATTCTTTTTAGTCAATTGGGAGGAGAACGTGGATTATTTCTAAATCTTTTAATTTCGCAAAAATGTGATAGAATTAGCTCATAATCCGTTTTTATACATAGAAATTATGGAAAATTTAGATAAGATTGTGTCTTACTGCAAAAGAAAAGGTTTTATATTTCAATCATCTGATATTTATGGTGGATTTGGAGGATTTTACGACTACGGACCCTTAGGAGTAGAACTAAAAAATAACATAAAAAAATCTTGGTGGAATTATATGGTATATCAAAGAACCAATATAGTTGGTCTTGATAGTTCTATTATTATGAATCCTAGAATTTGGGAAGCATCTGGACATACTAAAACATTTTCTGATCCTCTTGCTGAGTGCAAAGAATGTCATAAAAGATTTAGGACTGACCACTTGATAAAGGAACAGAATTGTAGCGAAGAAGACTTAAAATGCCCTAATTGTAAAGGCTCTTTTATGCCATCAAGACAATTTAACTTGATGTTAAAAACATTTATTGGTCCAGTTGAAGACAGCTCAAGTATTGCTTATTTAAGACCAGAAACTGCTCAAGCAATTTTTGTTAATTATAGAAACATACTAGACACACAAAGAATAAAACCACCATTTGGAATAGCTCAAATTGGAAAGGGGTTTAGAAACGAGATTACTCCAGGTAATTTTACATTCAGAACAAGAGAGTTTGAACAAATGGAGATGGAATTTTTTGTAAAACCAGGCGAAGATGAAAAATTCTTTGAATACTGGGTAGCCGAAAGAATGAGATGGTATACGGAAGTTTTAGGAATCAAAAAAGAAAATCTGCGTGTTTCATATCAGGGTAAGGAGGATTTGGCACATTATGCTAAAGCTTGTGGTGATATTGAATATAAATTTCCAATAGGTTGGCAAGAAATTGAAGGTATTGCAAATAGAAGTGATTTTGACTTAAGTCAACACGAAAAATATTCTGGTGCTGATCTAAAATATTTTGACGCCGAAAAAAACGAATCGTATTTACCATTTGTTATTGAACCATCCTGTGGAGTAGATAGGGTAGCCCTTGCACTTTTATGCGAGTCTTATGAAGAAATAGAAGGAGGAAGAACTACTACTACAGAATCAGCAAAAGAAATGGAAATCCTCTTAAAGATCAAGAAAGACTTGTCACCAGTAAAAATTGCTATTTTACCTCTAGTAAAGAACAAAGAAATTATTACTGATAAAGCGAAAGAAGTTTATAATTTATTGGCATCTCATTTTTATTGCGAATACGATGAGGCTGGAACTATAGGAAGGAGATACAGGAGGCAAGATGAAATAGGAACTCCTTATTGCATCACTATTGATTTTGATACCATTGAAAAAGATAATTCCGTCACTATTAGAGATAGAGATACTATGCAACAAGAGAGAATTGATATTAGTCATCTAATAAGTCATTTTTATAAGCAATTTTATAATCTATGAAACTTAAAATTCCTTATCGTTTTAGATTAATTAGTCCTATTATAGGATGGGCAATTATTTGCTTTGTATTTAATATAGTTTTAGTCCTAAACACTGTTTTATTTGAACCTAACACGAAGGGAATTTTCATGTTAATGTCACTTGCTTATTTTTCAATTGTTCTTATAATTACTGCATTTGCAGTGATTCCGATAAGACCATTTCGCTCAGAAGTTTCAAGCATTTTAGAAAAAAATATTAAAAATGGAAAATTAATTACAGGGGTTGATAATATAGAAATTGCAAAAGTTTTTCAGGCTTTATGCGATTATCCAAAAAAATGTCTTAAAAATAGCTTTTTAATTGGCGGAATTTATCTTGTTTTGGTCTTAATATGGTGTCTGATTTTCTTAAAAGACCAGTTCAATATTTACATTCTCTCAATGATAGAGATTATTACAGTCACACTTATTATCGGATTTTCTATTTTTTGGCCTCAATTTCAGTCATTTGAAGTCATAAAACAATGTAGAAATGTGCTAATACTAAAAGATTTAAAATTAGCGGAAGTTTATTCTTCTAGCATTAGTATGAAGTTATTTTTTGTATTTTTTTATTTTTTGGATGTAATGATGCTTTATATTCTTTCTACTTTATGCGAAGCTCAAATCGGTGGTATTATATTTTTTTCAGGCATTGTGATGGTGATTTTTATAAGTGTGATTTTATTACTTTATTTTTATAACTCTCTTAATGACTTTATAGATTCTATAAGAAAAGTATCAAAAGACGAACTTACAGTTTTTTCTACTGGAAGTTTAGATAAAGAATTTGTTGATTTGTCAAAAAATCTAAATGAAATATCAATAAAATTATACGCCTCAAAGCAAGAAGCTATTGCTTCAAAAAAAGAAATGGAAAAAAGGGTTCAAGAACTAGAAAGATTCTTTGAATTAACAGTAAGTAGAGAAGAAAAAATGATAGAATTAAAAAAAGAAAACGATGAATTGCGTGACAAACTACTAAAAAAGAAAAAATAGTATGTATAAAAAAACAATTTTAAAAAATGGACTTCGTATAATCACTGTTAATCAGAAGGAAACTCAAGCAGCAGCAGTATTTGTTTTAGTAAAAACAGGATCAAAATTTGAAACTAAAGATATTTCTGGTATTTCTCATTTTTTAGAGCACATGTATTTTAAGGGCACAGAAAAAATGAAAAAACCTAGAGATGTTGCTGAGGTTTTAGATAAAGTAGGTGGTAGCTATAATGCTTTCACTGGAGAAGAATGTACTGGTTATTATGCAAAAGTTGATGCTTCGCATTTTAATATTGCCTTAGAGTGGGTAGCAGATATATTTTTAAATTCAAAAATACCAGCAAGTGAAATGGAGAAAGAAAGAGGAGTTATTATTGAGGAATTAAAAATGTATAAGGAAAATCCAATAATGCACATAGATCAGGTTTGGAAAGAAGGCTTGTATGGAGATCAACCAGCTGGATGGGACGTTGGTGGAACAAAGGAAAGTGTGACAGCAATCACACGAACCCAGATACTTAAATATATAAATAAGGCATATAAGCCAAGCAATACAGTGGTTTGTGTTGCTGGAAATTTTGATGAGAATAAAACAATTCAAAAAATTAATGAATATTTTTCGGTAATGAATAGCGGAGAATCAATAAAAAAATTACCAGTAATTGAGAATCAAAAAAATCCAAATATAAACATATGTAGTAAAAAAACAACTCAAACGAATATGGTTATTGGATTTAGAACTTGCAGCATTTTTGATGATAAGCATTATGCTTTAAATGTATTGTCAGCATTTTTGGGAGGTATGATGAGTTCTAGACTATTTGAGCAAATAAGAGAAAAAATGGGCGCAGCCTATTATATTCGTAGCACTAGCGATAATGATACAGATACTGGTTATCTCGCAGTTTCATCGGGTGTAGAAAACGGAAAATTAATGCTAGTTATTGAGGCGATTCTAAAAGAATTCAAAAGATTAAAAAAAGAAAAAGTCTCCGATAACGAATTGCGAAAAGCAAAGGACTATATAAAAGGAAAAATGATCTTGGGGCTTGAGAGTTCTGATGCTAAAGCTTCTTACTATGGGGCACAAGAATTGATGACAGATAAGATAATAACTCCAGAAGAGGTTATGTCTAAGATAGAAGCGGTGACGGTAAATGATATTATGGATATTGCCAATGAATACTTTGTAAACGAGAAATTAAATCTTGCTATATTGGGTCCATTTAAAAGTAAGAATGAATTTAAAGAAATCTTAAAAGTATAATATGCCAACAAAAGATGTAGCAAAAAGAGAAAGCAATAAAATAACGATAGACTTCACATGGTGGGGTATTTTTCGTGTTTTTTTAGTTTTAATAGGTATCTATACTGTTTATGTAGTTCATGACAGCTTAATGATGATAATTTTAGGATTGGTAATCTCTGTTTTACTTAACCCTTTTGTAGATTTTCTAGAAAAGAAAAAAATACATAGATCATTTGCAACAATCTTTGTTTATTTGGGTGCGGTCGCAGTAATCTCTCTCTTTATTTTTCTAACGATTCCTCCTATTTTCAATGAGCTTTTATCGTTTGCACAAAATTATTCAAATTATTTTAGTAAAATTGAACCGATTATCAGTGATTACACTGCAGGACTTAGTACAACAAACTTTCTTGCAAGTGGTTTGCAAGAAGGGGTATTAAAAATAACTTCCGAACTTTGGATAATAGGAATGGCTATTGCAAACGGAGTCTTTTCAGTAGTGACAATTTTCACATTCGCGTTCTTTTTTTCAATTGAAGAAAAAGAAATTTTAGACTTTATAAAACTATTTTCGCCCAAAAAGTTAGAGGGCAGCATTATTCAGAGTTGGAATAAAAGTAGAGCAATGGTTTCATATTGGTTTGGAGCAAGGATATTGTCGTCTACTGCTGTTGCAATAATGTCTTTTATTGGATGTCTAATTCTAGGACTTAAGTTTTCTGTTTCTATTTCTCTTTTGGCAGGGCTTTTAAATATTGTTCCCGTAGCCGGTCCAATTTTTGCAGGTATTTTATTTTTTGGAGTTGGAATTTTGGAGTCATGGCAGACTGCTGTTTTAGCAGTAATCATGTTCACAATAGTCCAACAAATTGAAAATAATTTCCTTACTCCTCTGATTACCAAAAAACTAATTGGTCTTCCAAATTTCTTAATTCTGGGTTCTATTCTTATCGGAGGGCAAATAGCTGGAGTAATTGGAATGTTTTTAGCCATTCCAGCAGGAGGAATAATATATGAAACTGCAAAAAATTACGTATTAGCCAAAAAAAATAAAGAAAGGTACTGATTATAAAAAAATGAAAAAAATACTTATAACTACTGCTATTGATTATGTGAATGGCGATCCTCATATCGGGCATGCATTAGAAAAAATACAGGCAGATGTCCTTGCAAGAAAACATAGACAACTTGGAGACGATGTTTATTTTATTTCGGGAACGGACGAGAATAGTCTAAAAAATGTTCAAAGTGCCGAAAAAGCAGGAATGGAGATTAAGTCATACGTTGATTTAAACTACTCAAAATTTTCTAGAATGAAAGACTCTTTGGAGCTTACTTATGATGATTTTATTAGAACAACAGAGGAGAGACATATTGTGGGTGCTCAAAAACTTTGGGAACTTTGTCGCCATGATATATATAAGAAGAAATATGGAGGACTTTATTGTGTTGGTTGCGAAGAATTTTATAAAGAAGAAGACTTAGTAGACGGATTATGCCCAGAACATAAAAAAGCACCAGAGTATGTTGAAGAAGAAAACTATTTCTTCAAACTAACGGATTACAGCGACAGAATAAGAGAAGCGATTGAAAAAGATGAAATAAGGATTGTTCCAAGTGTCAGAAAAAACGAAATACTAAGTTTTATTAATTCGGGACTTCAAGACTTTTGTATTTCACGCTCGCACGAAAGAGCAAAGGGGTGGGGGATAGATGTTCCCGGTGATAAAAGTCAAAAGATATGGGTATGGTTTGATGCTCTCGCAAACTACATTACCGCATTAGGTTTTGGAAGTGATAAGCAAGATAAGTTTGATAATTTTTGGTTATCTCCCGAAGCTAGGCAGGTTCATGTAATCGGAAAAGGTATTACAAGATTTCATGCTATATACTGGCCAGCAATGTTGATGTCGGCTGGTCTCCCTTTGCCAAAAACTATTTTTAGCCACGGATATATTACAGTTGATGGACATAAAATATCCAAAAGTTTGGGTAATGTTGTTGATCCATTTGAGTTAGGGGAAAAGTATGGATCAGAAGCGGTAAGATACTTTCTCCTTGCCGAAATACCAGCACTAGGAGATGGAGATTTTTCGGATGAGAAATTTAAAAAAAGATATAATTCAGATCTAGTAAAAGGTCTAGGAAATCTTTTTGCAAGAACGCTTGCAATGGTGGAAAGGGCAGAGTTTAAAGATTTTAAAATAACACCCAATGAATTCACCATTAAAGAGGTGGAAGAAACAAAAAAGAAGTACGACGATAATTTTTATATCTTTAATGAAACGCTAAAAACTGTTTGGGAATTGATTTCTTCTTGCGACAAATACATAGAACAAGAAAAGCCATGGGCGATTAATGATATTAAAAAAAAGAAGGAAATATTTTCAAATCTTTTATACTGTCTCAAGAACATATCCGAACTTATAGAACCTTTTCTACCAAAAACAGCAGAAAAAATGAAGCAAGATTTAAGTGAAAATAATGGTATCTTTAATGTTAAAAAAGGTGAACCTCTCTTCCCAATAATCTCAGAAAAGAAAATATAATGTAGTGTCATTGCGAGCCAGTTCTATAGTTGCCATTCCCGATTTAGTCGGGAATCTATCAAGGTGCCTTTAAGTTTACAAAGTAAACTTCCTAGCCCTAATTACTAACTGTGCCATTCCGAAGCTTTCTTGTTTGTCGTAGCTCGCAGAGCGAAGGAGAAAGCGTAGGATGGTTACTAATTACCAGTTACTGATGTTCATTGATTCCCACGCACATCTTAATATCTCTGACTTTGACAATACTAGGAACAAGCTTATTCCTAGTCTTTTGTCTTCTAGTATTCAGGTTATTAATGTTGGAGTAAACAAATATTCCTCCAAGAGGGCAGTTGAAATTGCTGAAGAATATGACAAAGGAGTTTTTGCTAGTGTCGGACTACATCCACTTAACATAAGGTCCGATTTTACTGAAAAAAAATATGGAAAAGACGGCGAAAAAGAATCCGAATTAGAAAAGGAGTTTGATGTGAAAGAATATAAGAAAATAGCAAATGCAAGTAAGGTAGTTGCAATTGGTGAGATAGGACTTGATTATTGGCATAGACCAAAAGGCGAGTCTAAAAAAGCCGAATATAAAAAACTACAAATGAATATTTTTAATCAGCAATTAGACTTAGCAGAAGAGATGGACTTGCCAGTAATTATTCATTCTAGATCGTCTTTTGATGATACTTACGATGTACTCCAAAAAAGAAAACTAAAAGGTGTTTTGCATTGCTTTATCGGTGAAAGGAAGGACGCAGAAAGATTTTTAGATATGGGGTATGTACTAGGAATAAATGGAGTCATATTTAGGACAAATATGGACACTTTTCTAGAGTGGGTTCCAATGGATAAAATATTATTAGAAACAGATTGCCCATATTTGACACCGCCTAGTTTTGATAGTGAGATAAATAATCCTTTTAGTCTCAGTATTATCGCTCAAAAAATCGCAGATATTAAAGCTATTAATAGAACAGAGGTAGAAAAAATTATAACCAAGAATACTAAAAACTTATTCAATATTTAATTATGGATACAAGAGATTTAAAAACAACCTGGGATTTATCGCCATTATTTAGTAGTGATAATGATGAAAACATAACTAAGGAAAGAGAAAAAGTTAGAGAAGCAACCAAAGGATTTATAAAGAAATGGAAAGATAATATTAGTTATCTTGAAGATTCATCAAAATTGAAAGAAGCCTTAGATGATTATGAAAATTGGAACAAGAATTTTGGACCTAATTATAAAGAACTCTATTATTTCAGCTGTAGGAGTTCCCAAGACCAAACCAATACTGAGGTGCGTGCAAAAAGCAATCAAGCAAACGAAGAAGCATTAAAGATACAGAATGAAATGGAATTTTTCCCGCTAAGTTTGGGAACCATTACACCAGAAAATCAAAAAAAATTTCTAAACGATACAAGACTTAAAGATTACCATTATTTTCTTAAAAGGATTTTTATTCAAGCGAAATATTTCTTAAGTGAAAAAGAAGAGAAAATCATAAATCTTAAAAACTCAACATCTTATGAAAATTGGGCAGTTATGACTTCTACGTTTTTATCAAAAGAATCAAGAATAGTTTTAGATGAGGACGAATCCAAATCGGAAAAAAGTTTTGAAGAGTTAATGACATTAATTTCTAGTAGAAAAAAAGACGTCAGAGATTGTGCCGCTAAGGCTCTAAATGAAATCTTAGAAAAATATTCAGATGTTGCGGAGCATGAAATAAATTCTATCTTGCAGGACAAAAAAGTAAATGACGATTTGCGTGGGTATGAAAGACCAGATTCATCTAGGCACATTGGGGATGGTATAGAAAGTGAGATAGTTGATTGTCTTGTTGACTCAGTATCAAAAAGGAATGACATTTCTGCAAGATTTTATAAGCTAAAAGCCTCTTTATTAAATGTTTCTAAATTAGCCTATTATGAAAGAAATGTTGACTACGGAAGTATCAGTAAGAAATATTCATATGAAGAATCAATAAAATTAGTATCAGAAGTTTTTAAACAGATTGATTCGGAATTTAGTGAAATTTTGTCATCTTTTATAAATAATGGGCAGATAGATGTTTATCCTAAAAAAGGAAAAAGAGGTGGGGCATATTGTGCGCATGGTCTTTTAAATCAGCCAACATATATTCTACTTAATTATACTAGTGAACTGAACGACATATTAACTATAGCTCATGAAGTTGGGCATGGAATTAATAATGAGCTTATGCGAAAAAAACAAAACGCGCTTAATTTTGATAGCTCCCTTGCGATTGCAGAAGTAGCTAGTACTTTTATGGAGAATTTTGTTTTAGATGAAATATTAAAAGAAGCAGATGATGAATTAAGGTTGATCATTTTAGTACATAAGATTGGAGGGGATATCTCAACAATCCAAAGACAAGTTGCCTGTTATAGATTTGAAAGTGAATTACATACAGAATTCAGAAAAAAGGGGTATCTGTCAAAAAAAGAAATTGGGGATATTTTTGTCAAAAATATGAATGCCTATATGGGAGATTGCGTAGAACAATCGCCAGGAGCAGAAAATTGGTGGGTTTATTGGAGCCATATTAGAACTCCATTTTATGTTTATTCCTATGCAAGTGGACTTCTTATTGCACAATCTCTTCAGGGATTTGTTAAAAAAGATAAAAACTTTGTAAGCAAAGTTAAAGATATTCTTTCGGCAGGAGAATCAGATAGTCCCAAAAATATTTTTGCGAATGCTGGAATTGACATTACAAAAAAAGAATTTTGGAACGAGGGGTTAAAAGAAATGGAGTGTCTTTTAGTTGAAGCAGAAGAGTTAGCTAAAAAATTAGGAAAAGTATAAAAGGGGTAGTGCCCTTTTTTGATTTCAAGTATAATTTTGGTATAATCAAGTCAAATGGATTATTCAACAAAAATATTAAAGAAACAAAACCTAACGAAAATTAGGTGAGTTTCCTGAATGACAAGGGATACTTTTTATAATATAATTTAGTCGTTAATAGGTTAAAAATACAAATAATGAAAAAAGATTATTCAATTATTGTTGGTGGCGCTGCGGGACAAGGGTCTAGAAAAGCAGGGCTCATTATTGCAAAAATTTTCAAAAAACTTGGCTATTTCGTATATATATATGACGACTATCAATCGTTAATCAAAGGGGGGCACAATTTCTCACAAATTAGAATATCGGACGAATTTATTGCAGGTAGAAGAGAGAAAATTGACGTGCTGGTTGCTTTTGATAAAAAAACAATTGATTTGCATGAAAAGGACCTTAATACAAAAGGAATTTTGATATTTAACAAGAATAAAAATCCAGAAGAAAAGGGAATTGGAATTGACGCCGATTCTATCGTTAAGCATTTACAGGGGAAACCTATCATGGCTAATACTGCGATGATTGGAGGTTTTTTAAAAATTATTGGGATTAATTGGTCCATTGCAAAGAATGTTTTAGAAAAAGAATTTGGAGAGAAAGATAATTTAAATATGGAAATTGCTAAGCAAGCTTATGATAGTGTAAATACATTAACCAAAATAGAAAAAAGCAAAGCTAAGAATCCAGAATATCTAATGACAGGTAATGAAGCTGCAGCTCTTGGAGCCACAAAAGCTGGTTTGGATATTTATTATGCATATCCAATGACTCCAGCTAGTGGGATTTTACATTATTTTGCTGAACATGAAAAAGATCTCGGAGTAGTCACTATTCAACCAGAAAACGAAATCGCAGTCGCTAATGAGGCTATTGGTTCAGCATATGCAGGAAAAAGAACTATGGTCGCTAGTTCAAGTGGTGGATTTGCCCTAATGTCAGAAGCTATTTGTCTTTCTGCAATATCAGAAACACCAGTTTTATTTGTAAATAGCCAAAGAATGGGACCTGCGACAGGTGTCCCCACATATAGCGGGCAATCCGATTTATTGTTTTGTATTAACCCGGGACCAGGAGACTTTGAGAATTTTGTAGCCGCTCCATCAAACAGCGAGGAATCAGCAATTTGGACTGGTAATCTTCTTAATTGGAGTTGGAAATATCAAACTCCATCAATCCTTCTTTTAGACAAAGAACTTTCTGAAGGTACTTTTTCAGTCAGCAAGAATATTTTTAAAGGTATAAGGAAAGAAAAAGAGCTTTTATGGAATAAGAAAGGAGAATATAAAAGATATTCAATTACGGAAAGTGGAATATCTCCATTGTCTTTCCCTGGAACAAAAGACGCATTAATAAAAACTAGCAGTTATGAGCACGACGAGTCGGGCTTAACTGTTGAAGAAAATGAAGCGATTATTACTGCAATGCAAGAAAAAAGAATTAGGAAGTTTGAAGAGATGAAAAAAATTGCTGATAGTGAAGATGCAATTAAAATCTATGGGAATAAAAAATCAAAAATAGCAGTTATTTCATGGGGATTTACCGCTGGGGCTGTAAGAGAAGCATCAGAAAATCTTGGTTTAAAATTCGTTCAGCCAATATTAATGTCTCCATTTCCAGTAAAACAAATGATTAAAGCCCTTCAGGACGTGGAAGAAATAATATTAGTTGAAAATAATACTACAGGACAATTGGGAGTATTGATGGCGATGAATGGGATATATGCTGATAAAAAAGTTTTGAAGTACACATCAAGACCATTTACGATTGAGGAGCTTGAAGATAGGATTACCAAAGCAATGAAAGTATAAAAATAAAAAATTACTATGGAAACGAAAAAAATAAACTTAGATACAAATTGTCCCAATACATGGTGTCCAGGATGTGGTGATTTTGGCATTCTAATGGCTTTCAAGCAAGCTGTCACCTCTATGATTGAGTCTGGCACCCCAAAAGAAAACATCGTTATCACAGGAGACATTGGATGTAGTTCAAAAATAGCTGATTATTTGGGGTTAAATAGTTTTATTGGATTGCACGGTAGATCAATTTCATTAGCCGAAGGTATCAAGATGGGGAATCCAGATCTCAAAGTGTTTGCCTTTTTAGGAGATGGTGGTTGCTTAGACGAAGGTATTTCACATCTGATTCATGCAGCAAAAAGAAACACTGATATAACAGTTATAATGCATAATAATAGGCTTTTTGCCTTAACAACAGGACAATTTACAGCAGTGACTCCTAAGGGATTAAAAACAAGATCTACTCCTAGTGGAAGTATTGAGGAACCTCTAAATCCTTTGGAACTACTAATTGCTAGTAATGCATCGTTTATCGCAAGAGCTTATTCATCTAGGATTGAAGACGTTAAAAATCTTGTCTTAGAGGGAGCAGAGCATAAAGGATTTTCATTTATAGAAATATTACAACCTTGTGTGTCATTTTATAATACTATTGAGTTTTATAATGAAAGAGTTTACTATAGTCAAAATCCTAATTTGGAATCAAAAGAGTCTGCATTGAAACTTGCTCGTGAATGGAATTATAATGGAGAAGGCAGAATACCATTAGGAGTGATGTATAAAACTGATAGGCCAGTATTTGAATCAGAAACGCTATCATTAGTTCCAAGAAAGGAAGACTTTGAAAAATGTTTAAAAACCCATTCATAAAAAAAGAAAACAAAAAAAGAATTGTTTGTATCGGAGGAGGCAACGCTATGCCAAAGGCGTTGCTTTCGCAGTTAAAAACATATCCTATTGATATTACAGTAGTATCATCTGTTCTTGATTCAGGTGGCTCGTCTGGAGATATTAGAAAAGATTATAAAATGATTGCTTTGGGAGATATTAGGAGGGCATTTTTGGAACTATCTAATTTTAATCCTATTGTCCAAGAAATCTTGAATTATAGGTTTAAGGAAGGTAAATTTAGTGGACATAATCTAGGAAATCTTTTCCTATTGGGTATGTTTTTGGGTCTAGATAGAAGCTATGGAGAAATGTTTAGGAAACTTAATGACTTGCTCAAAGATGGATACAAAGTATATCCATCAACCACATTTTCAAATTCCGAATTAATAGCAAAATTAGAAAATGGAAAAGAAATAATGGGGGAAACAAATATTGATATCCCAAAACATAACCCAGAACTAAAAATTGAAGACGTTTACATTAAGCCAAAGGCTAATATTTGTCCCCACGCAAGAGATGCAATTTTATCGGCAGATGCAATTATTATTGGACCAGGTGATTTATACTCTTCGCTCATACAAGTTCTAATAGTAGATGGTCTTAGTCAAGCTATTAGGAAAAGCAAAGCAAAAAAAATATATGTCTGCAACATAATGACCAAAAATGGAGAGTCCAATAATCTCAGTGTTCATGATTTTAATGAAAAAATAGAAAAATATCTAAAAGGAAAAACGGATTTTGTAGTATATAATAATAAGTTTGTTGCAAATAGTAAGTTTGCCGAATTTAAAAGAAAACATCCTGAATTATTGTCTTTTGTAGAAATTGATGATAATTTGGACCAAAGGAAATATATAGGTAAGAATCTTCTATTAGCAGAAAATAATCCTATTCATAATCCAAAAGCATTGGTAAAAACAATAATGGATTTAATATAAAAATATGCAAGCAATAATCTTAACAGCTGGAAATGGAATTAGATTTATGCCTCTTTCGGTGACAAGACCTAAGCCCTTATTTTCAATATTTGGAAAATCTATACTGGAACACAATCTTAATCAACTGGTCGGAATAGTTGATGAAGTTTTTTTTGTAGTCAATTACAAAGCCGAAATGATCAAAGAGTATTTCGGTGAAGGATACAAAGGAATCAAAATTAATTATGTATTTCAAGAAAAAATAGATGGTACTGGAGCTGCTGCTGAGTTGTGTAAACCAAATTTAAGGGATAGATTTCTGATTCTTTACGGAGACGATTTTTATTTTAAGGAAGATATTGAAAGGCTTGTTGAAAAATTCCCGGGGGTATTAGTCCAAGAGCATCCCAATCCTTCTTCATTCGGAGTAATTATGATCAAAGACGATTTTATCACTGAAATAGTTGAAAAACCAGAGAATCCAACATCCAACCTTGTTAATACTGGATTATATTACTTACCAAAAGACATCTTTACTCAAAAAATAGACAAATCTCCAAGGGGGGAATATGAATTTACTGATTATGTAAAAAATCTTATTGCTAGAGAGAAGGTTTACTTTTCAGTTGCTCAAAAATGGTTTCCATCTTCATATCCATGGGATGTTTTTAATGCATTTGAATCATTATTCAACTTAGTAGAAAAAGAAAAAAGCGAATGCATAGTAGAAGATAGAGCGACGATAAAAGGAGACGTTTTTGTTGGAGAAAACACGATTATTAAAAACGGCGCCTATATTGAAGGACCAGTGTATATCGGTAAAAATTGTGTCATCGGTCCAAACTGTTATATACACAACAACTGTGCTATTGAGGACAATGTAAAAATAGGGCAATCAGTAGAAATTAAAAACTCAATTATCGGAAAAGGAAGCAAAATCCAACATTTATCTTACATAGGAGATTCAATAATTGGAGAAAATTGCAATATTGGAGCAGGGACAATTACTGCTAATTTGAGGCACGACAACGAAAATGTTAAAACGAAAATCAAAGATAAGCTAATTGATACTGGTAGGAGAAAATTCGGAACTATTATTGGTGACAACGCAAAAATAGGAATCAATACAATGATTTATCCAGGAAGAAAGATTTGGGCAGGTGTGATCACTGAACCAGGCTCAAAAGTGAGTGAGGATATTAAATAAAAAGAACCCCTAAGGTTCTTTTTTGCATCTACACTATTTTAATATTTTATCTTGATTATGATACAATAACTAAAAGAAATAAATTAAAACTATTTATGGATTTATTGGGTCAACTTCTCGGAATATTTACATTAGGTTTTATTGGTGGTATGACACCTGGTCCTATATTAACTGCTTCTTTTACTGAAAGTTTAAGGAAGGGTTTTAAAAAAAGTTTACCAGTTGTTTTTATGGCAATGACTTCGGAGATTTCAATCGCACTGCTGATTTTATTAGCATTTTTTTCTATCCCAATCCCAGAGTCAGTTTTTTATAGTATCTCTCTAATTGGAGCTGGAATTTTAATTTGGCTAGCTACAAAAATCTGGAAGATTAAAACTATTGGAGGAGAGGGAGATATTTTTGATTTCAAAAAAATATTTCTTTTAATGATATTTAATGGTTCGTTTTGGATATTTTGGATTACTGTATGTATTCCTCAGGCATTTCTACTTAAAAATAGTATTCAATTTGGACAATTTATATTCTTAGGAGTTTTTGAATTAGGTTGGCTTATTGCAACAGTAGCTTTGGTATTTATTTTTTCTCGTTTTAGGTCAATCCTTATCAAAAAGAACTATGTCTCCATAGTTTTTAAAGTCTTCTCAATAATTCTTGTATATTTCGCCCTTAATTCAATATATGGAAGTTTTAGATTTTTTATTAAATAAACATTTATAATTAGGAAAGGTTCTATCAAAAATGAAATTAAAAAATAATAACCTCTCGCTTTTTTGTTGGAATATAGCAAATCCGTCTATTGAAAGAGCAGAGAAACAGGCAGATTGGTTGGCTCATCGATTAGATGATGATGTTTTTATCTTAACTGAAACCAAAAACAGTAGGGGTTGTCTTTTTATAGAAGAATATTTCAAAAAAAATCACTACAACGTTATTTTTGAAAAACCAAAGAATAACGAATACGGAGTAATGATAATAAGTAAGCATTCAATAATGCCGATCTCCTTTTATAACTCCGAAGACAATCTAAGCTCTAGGGTAGCTTCGGTAAAAATAGTATTAAACGGCAAGAGCATAGATATTATCGGGATATATGTGCCTTCGCGAGATAGAAGTCCAGGAAAGATTGCTAGAAAGAAATATTTTATTGAAAAAGTACAAAAAGCACTTATTTCAAAAAAAGAAGGCACTCATACAATTCTTTGTGGTGATTTTAACATCTTAGAACCAAATCACATACCTCATTATTCCTTTTTCGAGGCATGGGAATATGATTTTTATTCATTTTTACAAAATTATGGGCTTTCTGATTCTTTTCGCCATCTAAATCCTGATCAAAAAGAATATAGCTGGGTTGGGCGAACTGGTAATGGTTATCGATACGATCATTTTTTTACTTCAAGGAATTTACTTTCAGTAATCGAAAAGTGCTATTATTTTCATGACACAAAAAAGGAAAAATTAAGCGATCATTCTGCTGTCATATTGGAAATTAAAAACAATAGATAAAAACAAACTTAAAACCCCAGTTGGGTTTTAGTCTTCAATTCCGACATTTTACGGTGGGAATTCTTTTGAAGCTTTTACTAAAGCTTCAAAAGCCCGGTGCGGCTTCAGTCAAGCCTTCCTTCAATTCCCACCTTGCGAGATATGTGCAACAAAAAATACCCTTTAGGGTATTATTTTGTTGCATGTGCCGAAGGTGGGAATTGAACCCACACGGGATTGCTCCCATAGCATTTTGAGTGCTACGCGTCTGCCGGATTCCGCCACTTCGGCAAGCTACATTACTAATATTTAACACAGTTTTTTCAATTTGTAAAATATAATTCGTTATGATAAAATTATCATAATGAGTAAAGTTATAGCTATTGCCAATCAAAAAGGGGGTGTTGGAAAGACAGCCGTTGCTGTTAACCTGCCGGTGTTTCTGACAGCATTTGGAAAGAAAGTTCTTTTGGTAGATATGGATCCTCAAGCGAATGCAACTTTTTCTCTAGGGCTAGATCCTAAAAAACTTTCTAGCTCCGTATACGATGCTTTAATTGGTCAGATATCTCCAAGAGAGGTTATTAAAAAAACTTCTTTTTTGGCTTACGATATTATGCCGACATCTCACGATTTGGCAGGCGCTACTGTTGAACTTATTGATATGGAAAACAGGGAATTCCGATTAAGAGAAGTAATAGATATGGTCAAAGATAATTACGATTATGTCTTTATTGATTGTCCTCCAAGTTTAGGAATCCTTACTCTTAATGCTCTTATAGCTTGCGATGAAGTTCTGGTTCCAATGCAATGTGAATATTTGTCACTAGAAGGACTTGGACAACTACTAGATAATGTGAAGCTTATAAATGAGAACTTAAATTTGGATATAAAAATCATGGGAGCAGTTCTAACAATGTACGCTCGCAAAAGTATGCTTTGTCAGACAATCGCTAAAGATGTGAGGAGATCATTTCCTGGATATGTATTTGATGCTATTATTCCCAGAACAATTGATTTAGCTGAAGCTCCTATTTCTGGTCGAACAATTTTGCGTTCAGCCCCAAATTCCATTGCAATTCACGCTTTCAGGGCTCTTGCAAGAGAAGTAATAGAAAAAACAAAATAAAAACAAAAATATGGCAGGATTAGAATCCCTGATACCAAAAAGAAATAATGATGGCTCGGTCGCCAGAAAAGAAGATGCAGTTCAAAAGGACTTCATCTTTTGGGTAGATATAAATAAAATTCATCCCAACCCATATCAACCCAGAAAAGAATTTAATCAAGAAGCGCTTAATTCTTTAGCCGAGTCAATTAAAAAGTATGGCGTATTACAGCCCATAATCGTCACCAGAGTTGAAAGGAAAACTGAAATGGGAATAACAACAGAATATCAGATAATCGCTGGAGAACGTCGTTTTAGAGCTTCTAAAATAGTTGGATTAAAACAGATACCAGTAATCATCAAAGAAAGAAACAGCCAAGAAAAACTGGAAATTGCTTTAATAGAAAATATCCAGAGAAAGAATCTTAATCCGATTGATAAAGCCGAAGCCTTAAATCAACTTAAAGAAGAGTTTACTTTAAGTGAAAAAGAGATTGCTCAAATCGCCGGAATAAGTAGGGAATCTGTCGCAAATAGTATTAGGGTATTAAGTCTTCCCGAGGAGATCATCCAAGCTTTAAGAGAAGAAAAGATTACAGAAGGGCATGCAAGAGCACTACTCTCAATAAAAGAAGTAGATATCCAGAAAAAAGTTTTTGAAGATATTTTATCCAATAGTTATAGCGTTAGAGATGTTGAGAAAATTTCGCGTGGTGAAAAACCAAGACAAAAAGGAGTTAAGATAATTGCTAATCAATTTGAAAATAAAGATAATTTTGAGAAAAAAGCTAGAGCAATTCTTGGCTACGAGAAATTAAAGATTAATAATAAAAAAGGAAAAATCCAACTTGTTGTTGATTTTGATTCCGAGAACGAATTCAAGAATTGGACGAAAAACTTTAACAAATAAACTAAAAACTCACCATCTCGGTGAGTTTTCTTCTGTCATTGCGAGCCCCTCAGCAGAGGGTGAAGCAATCTCGGTTTCCTTTAATTCAAATTTAGGATAACCAAAACAGTTCTAGAGATTGCTTCGTCACTTCGCTCCTCGCAATGACAGGCCTGATTAATATATGGTAATTTTAAAATTGATTTCTTTACTTATAATTGTGAATCAGAAAATATAGGAAGTCTTTATATCTAGTAATCTCTTTTCATCTGTCATTGCGAATCCCTCAGCAGAGGGTGAAGCAATCTCGGTTTCCTTTATTTTTATAAAAATAAATCTTGCCAATTTTTATTAAAGCTATTTATTAAATCAATTTTTCTTTTTCTAGAGCCTCCTTTTATTTGCTTTTCTCTTTCAATAGCATTGCGAACATCTTCATACTCTTCATAGTAAACCAACTTATTGAGATTGTATTTATTACTAAAACTAGAACAAATTTTATTTCTATGTTCTAGTATTCTTCGCTCAAGATTGTTTGTAATGCCTACATATAGTACAGTATTCATTTTGTTGGTTATGATATAGATGTAGTACATGCTTTTATGTAATTGTTTTACGTATATAAGAACAAAAACAGAGATTGCTTCGTCGCTTCGCTCCTCGCAATGACAAACAAAAAAATTAACAATTAGAAGTTAAGAGATTGCTTCGCTAGGGCCTTTCGGTTGGTTTCTGGTGAAACCACCTCAAGGCGGGGCTCGCTTTCAGTCAAAGCTCCGCCGTTGATTCTTATTAAAGAATCAACCGCAATGATAAACGGCACTTCTTTGCCTTGCAAAACCTATTTACATTTTGGATCGGAGCATTTTTTCTTTTTCCCTTTTTCAACCATTATTGCTCCACACTTCGGACATTTCTCATTGATTGGTTTGTCCCATAAGGCAAAATCACAATCAGGCCAGTTAGGGCATCCATAAAATATCTTACCTTTTTTAGTCCTCTTTTGTGTTATCTCTGCTTGTCCACATTTTGGACAAGTGATTCCAGTTTTTTGTGCTGGAGATTTTTCAACTGATTCTATATGCTTACAATCTGGATAACCAGGGCAGGCAAGGAATTTCCCGAACCTTCCCATTTTGACGACTAGGTTTTTTCCACATTTTGGACAAGTCCTTTCGGATACTTCATCGGGAACTTCGGCTTTTTTTACTTCATCATATTTTTTTGCCAAATTCTCAGCGAAGGGATCATAAAAACCTCTAAGAATATCTATCCAATCTCTCTTTCCTCTCGCGATCTGATCCAAATCTTTCTCCATCTTCGCAGTGAATTTTATATCCACAATATTGGGGAAGTGTTCCATCAGCAAATCAGTCACTGCAAAACCGATATCGGTCGGGACAAATCTTTTATCTTCATTTTTATTAGTATAGTTTCTTTCTTGGATAGTTGAAATTATTGCAGCATAGGTTGCAGGACGCCCGATTTCATTTTCCTCCATTTCTTTTATCAGAGACGCCTCATTGTACCTTGCAGGTGGCTGCGTAAAATGCTGTTCGTCAATTATTTTTATCAAGTCAGGATTGTCGCCCTCCTTTAGGTTTGGAATATTCTTTTCCGTTGATTTCATTGGATATACTTTTAAAAACCCATCAAACTTTAGATGTAATCCACTAGCTTGCAAGGTGTATTCATTCTCCGTGTCAATTACTGCTTTTGTTGAAGCAAAAATTGCATCCTTCATCTGACAAGCTACAAACCTAGTCCAGATAAGTTTATAAAGTTTTTTCTGTTTTTCGTCCCCGGTAAATTTATCAGGAGTCATTTCTACATTGGTTGGTCTTATTGCTTCATGGGCTTCCTGTGCTCTTCCTTTTGTCTTAAATCTTCTAGTTTCCAAATATTCTGAACCATAACTTGATTCAATAAATGCTTTGGCACTAGCTAGTGATTGTTCCGAAAGATTCAAGGAGTCTGTTCTGTGGTAAGTGATAGCACCTTTCTCATACAAACCTTGAGCTGTGGACATCGTAAACTTTGAAGGGTATCCTAACTTTTTTGATGCTTCCTGTTGCATCGTAGAAGTAGTAAAAGGTGGAAGTGGATGTCTTAATAAGTCTTTGTTTTCAATACTCGTCACAGTATATTTTGTTTTTTCCAATCCAGCCTTTATCTTTCCAGCATCTTCTTTGGATTTTATTTCTAGTTTTCCTATGCTTTTGCCTTTATATTTTACTAGTTCGGCAACAAAATTTTCATCGCTTTGCTTCAATTCGGCGGCAATACTCCAGTATTCTTCAGGAATAAATTTTTGGATTTCTCTTTCGCGATCAACTATTAGTCTAACGGCAATTGACTGTACTCTTCCCGCAGACAATTTCTTCGCTACTTTTTTCCACAAAAAGGGCGATAGTTTATAACCGACAATCCTATCCAAAACACGCCTAGCTTGCTGGGCGTTTACTAGATTAAGATCTAGGGCAGAAGGATGTTTTAAGGAGCTATCAATCGCTTCTTTGGTAATTTCGTGAAAGGTTATTCTTTTATACGGACGTCCTTCCAATTTTAACGCTTCTATTAAATGCCAGGATATAGCTTCTCCTTCACGGTCGGGGTCGGTTGCAAGAAATATGATGTCAGACTTATCTACCTCTTTTTTTAAAGCGGTAACATTCTTTTTTGCCTTCATCGGAACAACATACTTTACTTTAAAGTCCTTTTCTGGATCAACGCCTAATTCACTTTTAGGCAAGTCTCGTATATGTCCGTACGAAGACATAACATTGTATTCCTTTCCAAGAAATTTCTTTATAGTTCCTGCCTTTGTAGGACTTTCTACGATTATTAGCTTCATAATTTTCTACTTGATCAAATAATTATGATCTTTTATGTCAATTATTTTGTCTTTTATTTCTAGGATAGTTATTGTCGCAATAGTATCAGATGGCGATAATTTTGAAACCTTGATTATTCTTTCCATCGCAACGGGGGATTGTGCTTCTTTCAGTATTTTTAGTATATGGTTTTCATTCTCATTATCTCCATCAACTTCTATCTTTTTATCACTTTTATAGATTAAGGGCAAATCATTTCTCTTTAAAATTTCAAATATATCTTGGGCGCAAGTTGTTAGATTTGCACCATTTTTTATTAAGCTATTTGTTCCTTCCGAATTCTTATCGTGGATAGAATTAGGAACTGCAAATAATTTTTTACCCTGATTCTTAGCATAATCAGCTGTTATAAGTGATCCTGATTTCATTCTTGCCTCAATCACTAATACTGCTTCGGACAATCCAGCGATAATCCGATTTCTATCGGGAAAACTATATCTAGTCGGTTTGGATTGAGGAGGATATTCAGAAATAATCAAGCCACCGTTAGCGATTATTTCTTGAGCTAATCTGATATTTTCTTTTGGGTATAGACTGCTTTTATCAATACCAGACCCCAAAACAGCAATAGTTCGTTTGCCTTTAGAAACAGCGCACTCGTGTGCTATAGAATCAATCCCTTTTGCAAGTCCAGAAATTATAGTTGCATTAGAATTAGCAATATCATTTCCTATTTCCTTACAAACCCTTACTCCGTAGATACTTGCAATTCTTGAACCAACAATTGCAATGCCGATTTCAGCATCACTCGGTAATACTCCACAATAATAAAGCAGCTTCGGTGCTGTTTTAATAGTTTTTAGTTTTTTTGGGTAATCTTTGTTATCTATTGAAACGGTTTTGATTTCAAAATCCATTTAATAGTATATTTTTGATATGCTCGCTAGCCTCGCTTATAGTATTATCTAATATTTCCTCTTCGGTTGCAGTAAAATTTTTAAGAACAACAGCTTCTAACCCGCTTTCTTCAGCAGGTAATTTGTATGCTGGGTCTTCAGAATCTATACCTATACGGAGGCGTAAGAAATCCTTTGTGCCTGTTTCGTCAATTATAGATTTAACACCCTTGTGTCCAGCCGAACTTTTTCCTCTTTGTATTTTTATCTGTCCGATAGTGACATCGGCATCATCACTTATAACAATCAAATCTTTTTTTGGATCAAGCTTGTAGAAATCAAGAATAGAGCGAACAGATTTTCCCGACAAATTCATAAAAGTCTGAGGCTTTATTAGTATTGCATCCATTCCATCAATAGTTCCTTCCGATAAGAGGGCATTGTATTTTTTTGACAGCTTGAACTCGGAGAAGCCGTTTTGATAAGCAAAAAAATCAACAACTCTGAAGCCGATATTATGTCTGGTGTATTCATATTCTTTTCCAGGATTTCCAAGTCCCACAATAATAAACATAAATACAGTATAAAATATTTTCTTTGATTACAAAAGGGTTGACAGAAAAGTAATAATATTTTATTCTAATAAAAGAGGATTAAAAATGGATCACCTTTCGTTAATCTGTATGCTCTTTGTCGCAGGGGTTTGCATTAACTCCGTTATCGGCAATTTTGCCACTCTTACAATGATAATCGTCTTAGCTAGAATTATCGTGCTAGTAGATTTCATTATAGGAAATAAAGCAATAATTTAAATTGCTTTTTTTATTTTCCAAACCAAAAACGAGGTCCGACCTCCAAAAGGTCCGACCTCCAAAATTGCTAAAGATGTTTTTAATCTTGCGAAGCAAGCAACAGAGTACTAATTATTTATCTCGCAGAAGCCCGAAGGGCGTAGGTCACCTTCACAACCCTTCAGCGGATTTATCCGCCAAAGGTTCGCTTCGGCGAACCGAAGGCGGACGAGTTGCTAATCCCTAATTTTATTTTTGCATCAAAAGTTTTAATTTGATATAATAAACAAAAAAACAATGTTCTTTATATGGAAATATTAAGCTTTGAAGAAACAAGAAAACTACTAAATAAATACAAAGTACCGTACTGCGAAACGGAAATTTTTAATTTCCAGGACAAGGCGCTAGCTTTCGCTAAAAAAATTGGTTTTCCAGTCGTACTCAAGATTCACTCAAGAACAATTTTTCACAAATCCGAAATCGGTGGTGTAAGGGCAAACATCAAAAACGAAGATGAATTCATTGAAGCATGGAACCAGATTAACGAAAATACTAAAGGCAGGAATATAGAAGGAATCCTTGTCCAAAAAATGTTGATTGGTAAAGAAATAGCTATGGGAATGAAAAGAGATAATCAGTTTGGTCCTGTAATGATGTTTGGTCTAGGCGGAATATTTATAGAAGTATTAAAAGATGTTTCTTTTAGAATTGCACCCGTAAATAAGGACGAAGCCTTAAGAATGATCAAAGAAATAAAGGGTTATAAAATACTTGAAGGCTATAGAACGGGCGAGGATATAAATATCGTTAAAGTAGCCGAAATTATGGTAAGTTTATCCAAGATGTCAATGAAAGAGGGCAATATTATCGGAATGGATTTTAACCCCGTTATCGTTAATGAGAAGTATGCAAAATTAGCAGATTTTAGGATAATAATTTAGTTTAATTATGTTAATATCTCTAAAATTAGATAAAATATTTGATCCTAGTTCTGTAGCGATTATTGGTGCTAGTGATGAAAAAGGTACAGTTGGGTTTGGTTTGGTCAAAAACTTACTAAGTGGGGCAAAAAAGAGAAAAGTCTTCTTGGTTAATCCTTTTGATAAAGAAGTTTTTGGAGAAGAAACCTACTCAAGTATTAAAGACATAAAAGAAAAAGTAGATTTAGCCATAATCGCTGTGCCATCAAAGATAGTCTTGCAAATCGTAAAAGAATGTATAAGCAAGAAAGTTAGTGGTGTAATTATAGTATCAGCTGGATTTGGAGAATTAGGAGAAGAAGGGAAGAAAAGAGAAGATGAAATAGTTTCATATTTGAGAGAAGCAAAAATACCCTTAATTGGACCAAACTGTCTTGGTATTATTAATCCAAGAGTCAATTTCAACGCATCATTTGCTCCTATTTCTCCGCTAAAAGGCAATATTGGATTCTTGTCGCAATCGGGAGCATTACTTAATTCTCTGATGGATTCTATGAATGAAAAAAACATTGGCTTCTCAAAACTTGTATCATATGGAAACGAAGCTGACTTAAGTCTTTCGGATTTTTTACACTATTTAGGCGAGGATAAAGATACCAAAGTAATATGTATGTACATAGAAGGAATAAAGAACGGAAGAGGTTTTATGGATGTGGCTAGTGAGGTGTCAAAAAAGAAACCAATAATCGTTATCAAGTCTGGAAGAAGTAATGCTGGACAAAAAGCTGCCGCAACTCACACTGGAAGTATCGCTGGTGACTATGAAGTTTATGCGACGGCATTCAAACAATCTGGAGTTGTTCTGGTTGATACACTTGAAGAACTTTTTGATTCGGCTAAATCCTTACTGATGCAGCCTAAATGTTCTAATGGAATTGGAGTTGTCACAAACGGAGGAGGGGCTGGAGTCTTGACCGTGGATTATTGTGAAGCCGAAGGAGTGAAGCTAGTTGAAATAAAAGACAAGGATATTGATCAAGTTGATAAGAAGGGGACACTATCCGTTATTCCAGCAAAAAGAAATCCTCTAGATCTATTAGGAGATGCTCTTCCTGACAGGTACTTAGCAGGGGTGAATGCGTTTTTATCCCAAGAAAGAGTAAAAGGATTGATAATAATAGAGACCACTCAAATAATGACCGAGCCATTAGAAAATGCCAAAATAATTATTGAGATGAAAAAGAAATACCCTAAAAAACCTATCGTTTGTTGTTTTTTGGGAGGAGAACTGGTTTCAGATGCTATTAAGCTTCTTGAGAAAAATAATATTCCCAACTATCCCGATCTAAAAAGAGCTGTAAAATCAATAAAAAAATTAATTAAAGATCTATGAATAAAGAATCAGGCAATATAGTCGCATTAATACTAGATATAATCTTTATAATTTTTTTGCTTGTTGTCACTCTAGTAACCCTTTTTGGTCATTAATTACATCTAATCAATAACATATGTTTGATATAATAACCTTCGGTTCTGCTACATGGGATATTGCTCTTAATCTTCCTAAAGCAAAAATAAAAAAAGAAGTAAACTTGATTGTTGACAAGGGAATACTTTTTAATCTTGGGTCAAAGATAGATATCTCTAATATTAATACTAATTTTGGGGGTGGTGGAATCAATACAGCAACAACCTTCGCTCTTCAAGGTTTTAAGACGGCTTATTGTGGTGCTATTGGTAAAGATATTGGCGGTAGAGAAACATTGAACTACCTTAAAGAGAAAAAAATAGATACGTCTTTAGTAAAATCAACGGATGAAAAAAAGACAAACACCTCAATAATAATGATCCCACCAAATAAAGATAGGACCATTCTTGTATACAGAGGAGCTTCAGAGTGTCTACACCAAAGTGATATAAAGTGGAAAAAGTTCACTTCAAAATGGTTTTATTTAGCTCCATTATCAGGAAAATTAAGTCTACTAACCGAAGAAATATTAATATTTGCAAAAAAGAAAGGAATTAAAACGGCTGTTAATCTCGGTTCTACTCAGTTATCTTTTTCAAAAGCAAAAATACAGCAAATATTAGATAAAACAAACGTTCTAATTTTAAATATGGAAGAAGCGTCCATATTAACAAAGACAAATTATAATAACGAAAAAAAGATTATTGAAAATATTCGCAAGATATTTAAGGGGATAGCAGTTATAACAGACGGGGAATATGGAGTTTCAGTAATTCATAAGGATAAGTTATATAAAGCTACTTCTAAAAAAGTAATCCCAGTAGATACTACTGGAGCTGGAGATGCTTTTTCATCTGCTTTTATTTCTGCATTAATAAGAAAGAACGATGACATTGAGTATGCGATTAGGCTTGGCATTACTAATGCAAAGAAATGCTTAACTGAGATGGGTTCAACTAATGGTCTACTCTCCAGAAAAGAAAATAAATTAGCAGAAAAGGAGAATATAAGTATAAAAGTACTCAATCTCTAACGAAAGTGTTTGCAAAGTTTAGTCTTGCAAAAAAGCATAAAATAGGTTATTGTCTTTTTATATTTAAGAAAATTAATTTTCCGATATTTCTTATTGGAATTTAGAAAATAATTAGTTAAGTAAACATAGTATGATTTCATTGAAAGCCAATAAAAGGGCAGACAGATGCAGTAGCATAGAGACTATTCCTGCAGTTTTGTATGGTCCAAGTATTGAAAATACTAAAATTGAAGTTAATGGGAAAGAATTAGAAAAAGTCCATAAAGCAGCAGGTGAATCGTTAATTGAACTAGATCTTGATGGAAAGAAGTTTTCTGTTATGATTTATGATACTCAACATGACCCCATGACTATGGAAATAATTCATGCCGATTTTTATCAACCAGATTTAAAACATGAGGTAGAAACTCAGATTCCATTAGAAATAATTGGAACAGCTCCTGCTGTTGGACTTGGCGGAACAATCATTACCAATATGCACGAATTAACAGTAAAAGCCTTGCCAAAGGATTTACCAGTAAAGATTGAAGTAGATGTTTCTGGGCTAGATGTATTCGGAAGTCACATTATGGTAAAAGATCTAGAGCTCCCAAAAGGTGTCACTGCTGTTAGTCATAGCGATGAGGTAATCGTCCAGATTGTCACTCCAGCAAATGTGGATATTGAACTAACTCCCCCTTCTCCTGTCGCTACAACCGAAGCTCCAGTAGAAAAGAAAGAAGGTGAATAATCCTGATTAAAAAAAGAGGTACATCAGTACTTCTTTTTTTTATACAATCGTTGTATAATCAAAATATTAGAATAATTATTTTTTAAGTTTAAGAATGAATTTATTTAAAAAGACTATACTCCTTTCACTTTTACTTTCAGTCACTCCAATCTTTCAAGTCTCAGCGGCGTATGATATGGGAGCGATGTGTGATTCTGGAAAATGGGAAACTGAATGTAAGCAAATTTCAAAAGAAGAATGTGAAAAACTTTGTAATGATTGCTTAACATACCTAAACGAAAAAGGGAAAAAGATTCAAGCTGAAATATCCGAAACTGGATCAAAAAAGAAAACACTACAGAATCAGGTAAATTCTCTTAATAAGAGACTGAAAGATTTAGAGAACCAGATATCACAATCAAAAATTGCAATTAAAGTTTTTGGAGATCAAATAGAAGATACGTCAAAATCAATTGACGAAACCACTGTAAGTATTAGTGGGCAACAACAGAAAATAGCTGACATATTAAGAGCTGCAAAACAGGAAGACGAAAAATCTTTTTTTGAAATTTTGGTTACTAGTAATAGTTTAGCCGACTTCTTTGATGATATGCTTTATATGGAAACATTGGGCCAAAAAAATAAAGACATCTTGGAGAACTTAGAAAGCTTAAATACATCATTGATTGATAAAAAGTCTACACTTGAAGAGCAGACCGATCAACTTAAGAATTTAGTTATTATACAAGGAGAGCAAAAGGCGGAAACAGATATAGTAAAAAAAGAAAGACAAGAATATCTGAATTCTACCGAAAAAGAATATCAAGCAAAACTAGCAGAAAAAAAAGACCTAGATGCTAAGGCGGCAAAAATTAGCAGTGCATTGTTTGAATTAGCTGATACCGAAGGGGGTGGTATCGCCTTTGGAGAAGCGGCAAAATTAGCTAAATTTGCTGAAAAGGCTACTGGGGTTAAGGCGGCATTAATACTTGCGATTATTCATCAAGAATCGTTTAGAAATGGGCTTTATGGAGGAAATGTTGGTCAGTGTTATTTAACAGACTTTAACACCGGAAATGGAACTAGTTTATCTGGTGCATATAAAGCAAGGGTAATGAGTCCAACAAGAGATGTTCCAGTATTTTTGGATATTGTAAAAGCAATTGGAAAAGATCCTAAGAAAACACCAGTATCATGTTGGATTCCAATGTACACAAGTGGAAAACCATATGGTTGGGGGGGAGCCATGGGACCAGCACAATTTATTGCCTCAACATGGAAATTGGTTCGATCTGATGTGGATTCAATATTAGGAAAGGCGGCAAATCCATGGGCAATTAAAGATGCATTCCTAGCATCAGCAGTACTATTGAAAAAAAATGGAGGAATATCTGATCCATATACAGCTGCCTGTAGGTATTATGCTGGACAGTGTAATACAGCAGGAAAAGGTTATGCAAATAGTGTGACGACTAGAATGAAACAATACCAGCAAGACCTTGATATTCTAGTAGAAGCAGGAATACTAAAATAATACGAACCTAGTCTTTTGACTAGGTTTTTATATACAAAAAAGAACCATTTGGTTCTTATATGGGTTAACTCGGAATTGAACCGAGGATCTCGATCCGTGTCAGGGACGCGCCATGACCTAGCTAGACTATTAACCCTATTAAGCTTTGACTTAATTTAGGCAATACTATAACAAATATTTTTAAAAGTCAATTCAAGTACTATTTTTAAATTTATAATTTCCTTTTTTTACAATTAAAAAAAGAGCCTATTAGACTCTTTTATTTATTCAATTCTTCAGCGATCTTATCAAACATTTTTTCAACCTTACCATCCAATATGTTTTCAATATCGTGGAAGTTCTTGTTTATTCGGTGATCGGTAATCCTGTCTTGAGGAAAATTATATGTCCTTATTTTTTCTTCTCTTCCCGCTGTTCCGATTTGAGATCGTCTAGCTCCGCCTATTTCTGCTTCAAGTTTTTTTTGTTGTTCATTGTATAATCTTGCGGCAAGTAATCCCATTGCACTTTCCTTATTTTGTTCAAGACCTCTTTCCGAGCTTGATTCTGCAACCATTCCTGTAGGAATGTGAACAATTCTAATTGCGGTCATTCTTTTGTTTACATTCTGTCCGCCAGCCCCACTTGCTTTACAGGTTTCCATTCTAATATCCTGAGGTCTTATTTCAACAGCTTCTGTTTTTGATGGTTTAAACATAACAGCGACAGTTGCAGTTGATGTGTGGACTCTGCCAGATTTTTCGGTCTTTGGAATTCGTTGCACTCTATGAACACCCGCTTCGTTTTTTAATTTGTCATAAGCACCTTCTCCAGTTATCTCTACGATAGCTTCTTTTATTCCTTCTATGTCGGTCTTGTTCATGCTAAAAATTTCAACTTTCCAGCCTTGATTCATAGAATATCTAGAATACATTCTAAGTAGATCGTTAGCAAATAGGGCAGCTTCTTCTCCGCCTACGCCAGCCCTTATTTCTATAATAATTGTACTTTTGTCTGCCATACTAATTTTTATTCAATAATTATCTTTTTAATAAGAAAGCCCTTCTATTTTGTAGTGGGCTTTTCCAAGTTTGATATTATTATTGTTTTTTCTTTGACAATCTTTCTTTAAATTTTTGTACTCTTCCAACCTGATTAGATGGTCTTTCTTTTCCAGTATAGAAAGGATGGCACTTTGAACATATCTCAATTTCCATTTTTTCAATGGTTGATCCAGTTTCAAATGTAGCCCCGCAAGCGCACTTTACAGTAGCCTTGTCAAAGTATTTCGGATGAAGTTCTTTCTGCATAAAATTTTTCTTTATAATTTTGGATTTCAATTTATGAAAAAATAATAACAAAAAATAAACAATAATGCAAGGGGATGAATAAATTAATTAAGTTTTGACATAAATCTTTTCATGTGCTATATATTTGTTATACAAAACAACAGAAAATTGTTCTTCAATTTTTTTTGTTGATAAAAAGTAAAGTAAATTATGGAAGAAATAAAAAATACATATAATCTTTCTCTAGATGAGATGATTAATGCGGGACTTGCTTTTGGACATCAGAAGTCAAAGCTTCATCCAAAAATGAAGAACTATGTGACGAAGCCAAAAGATAAAGTTTACCTTATTGATCTTGAGCAGACTATAGAGAAATTCAATAAAGCCCTCGATTTTGTCAAGCAGGCAAAAATGGAAGGAAAAACAGTCCTTTTTGTTGGAACAAAAATCGCTACTAAGGGTTTGGTGCTTGAAACAGCTAAAAAATGCAAATGTTCGTACGTAACCGAAAGATGGATTGGAGGAACATTTACAAATTTTAAAGAAATCAGAAAGAGGATCGCATTATTCAAAGAAATTGAATCAAAGCTAAACGACCCAGAAGTTGCCAAAAAATATGTTAAGAAAGAGAGATTTAAAATGGCAAAAGACCTTGAAAGAATGGAAGTAAAATTTGGTGGTATAAAGACAATGGAAGCATTGCCAGATATAGTATTTATAGTTGATATGGATAAGGAGTCAATGGCAGTGAAAGAGGCAAGGGAGGTAGGAGTAAAGATTATTGCTATTGCAGATACCAATACAAACCCAATGCTTGCAGATTATCCTATCCCAGCAAATGATGATGCTTACAGCTCTGTTCAATATATTTTGAAAAAGATAGAAGAAGTTTTTGCCGCTTAATTATAGCGATTAAAAATTAATTTAAAAATAAAATGGCAGATCTAGAATTAGTAAAAAAGCTTCGTGAAGAAACTGGAATATCTCTAGGTGATTGCAAAAAGGCTTTAGACGAATCTGGTAATGACATAGAAAAAGCAAAAGAGTATCTTAAAAAGAGAGGTCAAGCTGTCGCTCAAAAAAAGAGTGATAGAGAAGCCGGATGCGGACTAATTGAGACTTATGTCCACTCAAACAAGAGGGTTGGTGTGATGATTGATATAGCATGTGAAACTGATTTTGTTGCACGAGGAGACGACTTTAATGCGTTAGCACACGAAATCTGTTTGCAGATTGCTTCTATGAAGCCTCAGTATATAAAAGAGGAAGATATTTCCGAAGAAAGGATGGCAAAAGAAAGAGAGATTTATGAAGCACAGGCAAATGAACTTAATAAGCCAAAAGAATTAATGGATGGCATTATTAAGGGGAAATTAGAAAAGTTTAAGAAGGAGATTTGTCTTTTATCTCAACCATGGGTAAAAGATAATACTAAAAATATCCAAGCCCTAATAAACGAATATATAGCTAAAACAGGCGAAAATATCGTTGTAAGAAGGTTTGTAATGTATGAATTTTAATTTTGAAATATTTTCTTTAGTAGTATGTGGTATTAGCTTTTTAAGCTTAACCTTTTTCATTTATAAAAAAATGCCAGTGTTGTCTGGATTACCAGAACGAGAAATTCTACCAATAGGACGAATCAAACATGATACCGAAGAAAAATTAAAGATAATTTTAAAACATAGATTGCATTTACTTGAAAGTGATCTTCAGAAAAGATTGCACAAAATGCGACTATTGTTCTTGCGTGCGGATAATAGAGCAACGGATTGGATAGGAAAACTAAGAGAAAGATCAGAAAAAAGAAAGATTGACATGGAAGATCATTGGAAGGACTTAAGAATAACATTACCAGTTAAAAGAAGCAAAAAGTAGGTCAAGTAGTGACCACTTTCTGCCGGCATAGCTCAGTGGTAGAGCAACTGTTTTGTAAACAGTAGGTCGGGGGTTCAAATCCGTCTGCCGGCTCCAATAAACAATCCACCCTTTCGGGTGGATTTTTTATTGGAGTGCCTGCGGCACAGGATTTGAAGGCGGAGGCACGACTGGTGCCGAGCCAGGCCTTGAGGCGCTTTTAGTAAAAAAGCGACCGAAAGGCAAATCCGTCTGCCCGTCAATTCAAAGGTAACTGGGTCCGAGCGGGGATTGGAAAAATTTTTCAGTAGAAAAATATTTTCTGGCAAATCCGTCTGCCCATCAGCGTAGATTACCCAACGATGGTGATTTGAAATATTACAGAAGGATTAGAAAAATTTTCCATTAAAAATATTTTCGGGAAATCTTATGTTATCAAATCCAAATCTATAATGTGTTAAATTTTATTGTACAGATAATAAGAATGAAATTAATTTCATCAGATATAAAAATTTTAAATCAGTATTTAATCATTTATAAGTCTTCAAGGATGTGATAGACTTAATAAGGTTCATTTATGAATAGTAAAAAATTAAGTGGGGCTATTCACGTATGTGATTTTGCAGAAATTATAAACTTAGAGTCCTCAGCTCTTGATACTTTGGTTAATGGAAAAAGTAGCATTAATTTTTATGAAGCAATGGAAATTATAAACCAAGAGGTGAAATTCTCAGACGAAAGAGCAAAAGCCGAAATTATGTTGCTGAACGTTATTCTAGGCAAAAGGACCAAAAACTTGGAAAAATAACCAAGTTTTTATTCTACAATAAAATTTGACTTTTTCTCATCACTTTGATATAAATAGGTTATTGTTAAAAATTATTTTTTAACAATATTTTTTTAAGATTTAATAAAGATTTTTTCCATACTTTTGCCAAAATAATTAAGTTTTTGAAAACTTGACAAATGTTGCGAAGAACGTTAAGATGTCTTTGTTAATTTGCGAATAGGTCATTGAAAACATAATAGAAATAGTTAAGCATAGTATAAATTTTGAACAACCGTATATTAAGTTTTTTAGAGTTGTTCCGTCTTAAATTTTTTTTGAGAGTTTGATCCTAGCTCAGGATGAACGCTGGCGACGTGGATAAGGCATGCAAGTCGAGCGGCCCGCAAGGGCAGCGGCGTAAGGGTTAGTAACGCGTAGATATCAACCCTCTACACGGGCATAACTTGGAGAAATCCAGGCTAATTCCCGATGGTCCGGAAACGGTAAAGGTTTACTCCGGTAGAGGATGAGTCTGCGTCCTATCAGCTAGTTGGTGAGGTAATGGCTCACCAAGGCAATGACAGGTAGGCGGAGTGAGAGCTTGGCCGCCAACAATGGCACTGAGACACGGGCCATACTCCTACGGGAGGCAGCAGTCGAGAATATTGCACAATGGGCGAAAGCCTGATGCAGCGACGTCGCGTGAAGGATTAAGATCTTCGGATTGTAAACTTCTTTTCTATGGGAAAAATTTTCTGATTGTACCATAGGAATAAGGGATGACTAAACTCGTGCCAGCAGTAGCGGTAATACGAGTGTCCCGAGCGTTATCCGGATTTACTGGGCGTAAAGCGTTTGTAGGTGGTTTATTAAGTTCTTCGTTAAATCTCTGGGGCTCAACCTTGGAGCTGCGGGGAAAACTGATAAACTAGAGGATGTTAGAGGCTAATAGAACACTTGGTGGAGGGGTGAAATCCGTTGATATCAAGTGGAATACCAAAAGCGAAGGCAATTAGCTGGGGCAGTCCTGACACTGAGAAACGAAAGCGTGGGGAGAGAAAAGGATTAGATACCCTTGTATTCCACGCCCTAAACGATGAACACTAGCTATTGCAAGTGTCGACCCTTGCAGTGGCGAAGCTAACGCGTTAAGTGTTCCGCCTGGGAAGTACGACCGCAAGGTTAAAACTCAAAGGAATAGACGGGGACCTACACAAGCGGTGGATCACGTGGCTTAATTCGACAGTAAGCGAGGAACCTTACCAGGGCTTGAAGTTCTACTGAAAGCTATTGGAAACAATAGCCCACCGCAAGGACAGTAGACCAGGTGCTGCATGGTTGTCGTCAGCAGGTGGCTTGAGTTGCTCCCTTAAATGGGTTAACCTGCGCAACCCTTGCCCTATGTTTTATATGTCATAGGGGACTGCCCGGGACAACCGGGAGGAAGGTGAGGATGATGCCAAATCAGCATGGCCTTTTGATGCTCTGGGCTGCACACGTGATACAATGGAGCCGACAATGAGTAGCCAAGCCGCAAGGCGGAGCCAATCTCATCAAACGGCCCCTCAGTTCGGATTGAGGTCTGCAACCCGACCTCATGAAGCCGGAATCGCTAGTAACCGCAGATCAGCCACGCTGCGGTGAATATGTCCCTGGGTCTTGTACTCACCGCCCGTCACGTCAAGCGAGTTGGGAATGCCCGAAGTTCCATTTTATGGACCTAAGGCAGGCTCAGTAAGAGGGACGAAGTCGTAACAAGGCACGGGTAGCGGAAGCTGCTCGTGGACTATTTATTTTATTTTTGAAAGAGTCGGTATTGATTAATTCGCGAGTGATCACTGAATTAATCATTAGGTCTTGGTCGCTGTGCCTTAAAGCAGTGACTAGACGGAACAACTCTAAGGAACTTAATTTTCAAACACTACTAAAGAGCCTTATTACTATTGGCTCTTTAGTTATATAAGAGGGAAAAGGAACTTTATGGGTGTGTAGCTCAGCTGGTTAGAGCGCGTCACTGATAATGACGAGGTCCCTGGTTCGAGTCCAGGCATACCCACATATTTAATTTAATATTCTACGAATACTAAATGAAATATATTTTGGTATGCCTGGACTAGAAGACAGAAATACAATTTGACAGAAATAAGAGTTAATATTACCATTATAGGGTAATTTAAAAAATGAATATGGGCCCATAGCGCAGTTGGTAGCGCGCCTCTTTTGCAAAGAGGAGGTCAGGAGTTCGAATCTCCTTGGGTCCACAAAATTAAGAAGAGCTTTTATGGCTCTTCTTTTAATTTTGTTAGATTCAAGGAGATGAGAAGGCTTTTGGTCTGACTGAGACAAAAGCCAGCCTGAGCCAGTTTTAGCAAAAACTGATGCGAGGGCGAATCTCCTTGGGTATAAAAATAATCAAAGAGTCCCGACCTTGAGGCGATTCCAACAGGAAGCGACCGAAAGACGAATCTCCTACCGTATCAGATGAAGAGCTTTTAGCTCTTCTTTTAATTTTGTGAGACCGAAAGGAGATGAGAAGGCTTTTGGTCTGACTGAGACAAAAGCCAGCCTGAGCCAGTTTTAGCAAAAACTGATGCGAAGACGAATCTCCTTGGGTATAAAATAATTAGAGTCCCGACCCTTAGGCGATTTCACCAGAAAACAACCGAAAGACAAACTCCTTCTATTATATCAAAAACATTCAACAATTCCTCTCATTTGACATTTTTAAATGATAATATATCATTTAGTTGTAAGATAGGATAAGAAATGGATGATTACTTAATTAGTGGATTAATTTTTGCAAAAAATCGCAATGAATGTATGCAAGAATTAAATCGCAGACTTAATCTACTATCTCTTACCGAAAAGCAAAAAGCAAAAATGATTAAAGGAGAGGAAGTAATACTAGAACTTTTAAGAAGGACAAACAAGTCATGGGGTTCAAGATGTATTATTTCTAATATAACTGACCCCTTGGCACTTTTAAAACCAAAAAAACTTACTCTTTCCGAACTTATGATAGTAATTGACGAAGTTTATTGTATTATTGAAGAAAATCATCGGTCATTCTCTTATCAATCCGTTGATGTATTGATGGCTATTATCGGCGAATCAAAGAAAAAAAGCCCATATTACAGCGAGCTTTTAACAAGACTAAAAAAGATTGGTCTAAACAAGAAACAAATAAGAGCGTTTATTGAGAGTGAACAATTAATTATCGCACAGTCAAGATGGGGAAAGAAAAATGATTATAGTAAAAAAAAGAAAACTCTAATAAAATTATTTAGGGTTTTTATTTTTATAAAAAAATTACTTCAAAAACTAGAATTCAATTAAAATTTTCTATTAAAAAATCTTTCCAATAATAATTATATCTGGTAAAATAAATTTATAATATTTTTATCAAAAAATGTCTCAAAAATCATTTACCCTAATTGAACTTTTAGTAGTGATTGCCATTGTTGGTATTCTTACAGGATTTTTAATTATATCAGTTTCAAATGCAATAAAAAATGCCGACGATACAAAAAGAAAGGCAGACATTAGGCAAATCGTCAATGCCTTATTAGTTTATAACGTATCAAATCTTGTTTATCCGATAGCAAGCTGCAATATCGGACAAAACTGTCCTTCGGAAGTTAATAATGCGCTTGGAAATTTAGTTAATTCAAAAGACCCAACACCAGGTAATTATTATTCCTATTCTTCTTCTGACGGAAATAGTTTTATTATTGGAGCCATCACATCAGAAAAAAGACTTTATCAATATAATTCATTAACTAGCCAATATTCTACTAGTGCTGTTGTGGGTGAATGTGGTACTGCAAATAAATCATATTATTATTCTGACACAAGTTTTGGATCTGATACATTCTGTTCCTCTGGATTTTTAAGCGTGACTCCATCTTTTCCATCTCCAGATGGAACATCTAGCTGGGTTTGTAATGGTTCAAGTGTAGAAGAAAATGTTTCTTGCTCGGCAAGTAGAAATCAAGCTTTGGGATGTACAAATACGCACGATATGAATTCTGGTATACTGACTATTAGTAGTAATGATTTAATCTATTGCGTATCGGGAACAGCAAGTGGGACCAATAACATTGCTATCAATCCAAATATTTCAACAACAATTATCTTTGATGGTGCGACGACGGTTAATATGGCTAGTCAAAGCAAACCAGCAATTTCATTGGGCTCAAATTCTAGTTTAAATATTATTCTATCAAGCGGTATTACAGTTTCTTTAACAGGAGGAAACGCAGCGAATGGAATAACAGGGGGGAGTAATAATGGAGCAGATACAGCTCCGGTCGCTGGTGGATATGCTGGAATAAATGTCCCTTCAACAGCGACACTAAAAATATATGGATCAGGAAATTTAACTACTCAAGGAGGAAATGCTGGTAATGGTGGAACAGGAGGCATTGGAGGAACAAGCTGCGAAGGTTCTGGAGGTTCAGGTGGCGGTGGTGCAGGAGCAGGCATTGGAGGAAACGGAGGCGCAAGTGGAGCTGGAAATGGTCACGTTGCAACAACATATACGGTTTTTAGTGGTAGTGCAGGCGAAAACTCGGGGAGTGTATATATATTTGCACAAAATGTAAATTCATATGGAGGAAATGGCGGAAACGGAGGCGCAGGAGGAAGTAGTTCTTATAATAATGGATCGGGAGGTGGCGGTGGTTATCCAGGAGCAGGTATTGGCGGCGGTGGTGCTGGCGGCGGTGGTGCTGGTTGGAGATCAGATGGTGGAGGAGGATATAGCGGTGGTGGCGGAGGAGGAACTGGATATACATCTGGTATTGCAGGTACCAATGGTAGCGCTGGTGGAAATGGACAGGTTGATGGAAGTACAACATCTTATGGTGGTGGAGGTTATTTGACAAATTATGGTTATGGGTATTATGGCAATGGAAACGGGGGTACCGGTGGTACTAATGGCACTATATACAGGGTAGGAACTTTTTCGGGAACTATTGCTAACGGAAAGGCAGCGAATGGAACAACTGTCATTAATACACGAAACCAATCAGTTCAAGGATATGGTGGGGGCTATGGCTACACCGAAGGAGGACAAGGGACAATAGATCTTAATTATTCTGGCAGTTAAAAATAAAAAATAGTTTGTTAGTATTACGTTTATATTTTTTATAGTTTTTGATATTATGGTTTCAGGACTTTATATAATTCTTCAAAAGAATTTAGCAAAATGAAAAAAATAAAAAGGGGCATATCATCAATAGAAATAATTTTAGTAGTAATTATAATGTTTTTATTGATGGGGGTTATAATGATTGCCACTATGAATGTTGTGAATGCGGCGAATGATGCAGAGAGGAAAAGCAATATTGCTCAAATTATGAAAATCCTATTGGCAGTAAGGATAAATAGTGGCACTTTTCCTGTAGAAGAATCGGAATGTGATGTTGGAAAAAATTGTTATAATCTTGATGAAGCATTACGAAAACAAAAGCTTGACGAAATTCCAAAAGATCCAAAAGGAGGAGAAAACTATTACAGATATAAATCAAATGGAAATAGTTTTACTATTAAGTGTTGGATGGCAGATAATTCTGAATATGTTTATGATTCAGATTATTAGTATTTTGCTTTTTTAATATAATAATTCTTAATTTATTTTATGGGTATTATTGAAATAATTGTTGTTGTATTTGGTCTATGTGTTTTTGAAATAGTGAGTAGTATTGATAATGCAATAATCAACGCTCACGTATTAAAAACACTTCCAAATAAATTTAGAAAAATATTCCTATTCTGGGGAATAATATTTGCAGTCTTTATCGTTAGAGGTTTTTTGCCGTTTGTAATAGTTTGGATGACCGATCCTTCATTATCTCTCTTTCAAGTAATTGGAGCTGCGTTTTCTAGTGATGAAGCGGTTTCAAAATCTTTGGAGTCTTCAAAACCTTTACTATTGCTTGGTGGAGGAGCATATCTTTTTTTAATATTTATATCTTGGCTGTTTTTGGAGGAAAAAAAATATGCCTTTTTTCTTGAAAAGTATATCCACAAACAAGGAGTTTGGTTCTATGCCATTGCATCAATTTTCACGGTTTTAATAGTCTACTTTTCCATCAAAGTTAATCCTATTTTAGCCTTAGCTGGAACAATAGGTATCAGTGCCTTTTTCATCACCGATGGTTTTAAGAAGAATGCAGAGGAAAAAGAAAAAGAAATGCTTTCGGGTAGTAGTAATATGAGTGCCTGGAGTAAAATATTATACCTAGAGGCAATAGATGCGTCATTTTCTATAGATGGTGTCATTGGGGCATTTGCATTCACAATGTCTATTCCTTTAATTATCCTTGGAAATGGAATCGGTGCTTTTATTGTGAGAGATTTAACTATTAAAGGAATTGATAAAATTAGCAAGTATGCATACCTCAAGAATGGGGCAATGTATGCAGTCGGAGTGCTTGGTTCTATAATGGTTTTAGAGAGCTTTGGACAAGAATATCCATTCTGGTTTATTCCATTATGCTCAATAGGTATCTTGGCAGTATTCTTTGTAATGTCTATAAACGAAATTAAGAAAGAAAAAAAAGATAAAGCAATTAGTTAACTGTTGATAACTTATTAGCCCACATTTTTGGGCATGATATAATAGTTTTAGAGAAAGTTTTAAAATAAAAATAACAATAAAGCCGTCGATCCATTTTTGTATCAGTTCCTAAAGAGGATAGTACGGAAAAGGACAGATGGTAAAAAAATATGGATTTTGATCCTCAAAATTGGGGCTTTGCTATTTATAGTGCCTTTCAAAGATTGTTTGAGAATACAGTTAATTTTATACCAAACCTTTTAGCGGCAATCATTATTTTTGTTATAGGTTGGTTCTTGTCATCTTGGTTAGGAGCGTTAGTTGCAGGGGTCCTTCGCGTATTTAAATTTGATAGTTTGTTTAGAAAAACTGGTTGGGAAAAAGCTTTTGCACAAGCTGAAATAAACATAAGACCATCTGACTTTGTTGGCGTTATTTTTAAATGGATATTTGTAATAATGTTCTTAACAATTTCAACAGAAATAGTTAGTTGGACGTCTTTTACCGAATTACTAAATTCAATAATACTATGGGTTCCTAATCTTATTATCGCCATCGGTATAATGGTTGTTGCCATAGTTGTTGCCGATATCTTAGAAAAACTTGTTAAGGCAAGTGTTGGAAAGATGGGGGTGTCATCCGTTAATTTTCTAGGTTCTCTTGTAAAATGGTCAATCTTTACTTTTGCAATATTTGCGGTACTTATTCAACTTGGTATTGCTGTGACAATAGTTAATACATTGGTAATAGGCTTAATCGCAACAATTAGCTTAGCATTAGGTTTATCGTTTGGTCTTGGGGGAAAAGAAGTTGCCAGTGAAATTGTTAGAGATTTAAGGAACAAGCTCAAAAAGTAACAAAAAAGTTTTTCAAAAAAAGAAAGCACTATTCTTAGTGCTTTTTATTTTAGAAACTGCTCAATAGACTCTTCTATTTTAAGGCATTTCCTTAATAAGAAATCTATGTGACGAAAAGTATCCTCCATTGAAACAAATTCTTGAGCTTCTTTGCACCTAGAATAGCTTTCCTCTAGTGCCTTTTGTCCATAGCAGTCATCTGTTTTAGGTTTTTCAACTTTTCCACTTTCAATAAGTATCTCCTGAGTTTTAATAATCTCAAGACTCGTCTCATTGTTTACGATTCCTTTTAATTCTTTTTGCTCTTCTTCTGAAAATACCAAGCCCATTCCAAAATCAATTACCTTTTGGTTTAAAGATAAAAGATTGATAGTTGTATTTTGTAAATGATAAGCCGTTAGACTATCATCTGCAAATACTGGAAAAGGTAATAGTATTAATATGAGCAAAGCTACCATTAAGGCTTTCATTTCTCTCTCCGCAGTCTTTAAAATAATATATTTATCTATCTGTGTCAATAGGAGATAATACTATTGACAAAAATACATAGTATGTTATAATAAAGGTGCCAAGGTGAGTGGGGGAAGTGGATATGAGAAACGACAATATTGCAAATCCAATCCTTTTTAAAACCCTTATCTTTGACAAATGCATCACGCATTTTCGTTCTTAAACGTAATATAAAAGTTTCAGGATTGTATATTATATCATCGTTAGCAATCCTGCTGAATTATCCTTAATTTTACTAGCATTCCATCTTCGCTAAAGCTTCGGTGGACAAGTCGGGCAAGGATAATTAAGTAAGGTTGCTAAAGAGGTGAAAAAAATGAAAATCGGACTTTATCATTTAATTGAGGCAAGGTATCTTGCTGCTACCTACAGAACAGCAAGAATAACTCCCAAAGATAGACTCCTCTATGAGGTTGAAGTTTCAGAAGATGAAATTTCAGAGATATTTGATCCAGATGAGATCAAACGAATCCAAGGAGGATCCTATTGGGTAGCCCAAGTATTAATGAGAGACATCGTCTGCGGCAATGTGACGTTAAAACATTGCCTTTTTTAATCCGATATAATCTAACACCATCTGGTGTTTTTTATTACAAATATTGACATATATTCATTAGTATTTTATAAAGTATTTATGGACACAGAAGATGTGCTCCTCAAAGAAATTTTTCAGCTCTATGGGGCTGGAGAATACACTCAAGTAGTTCTGTTTGTTGCCAACAATTTTCCTGACCTTAGTTGTGCACCTTCAGAAATCTTGGAAAAATTGGCTTGGTCATATTTTAACCAAGCTAGATATGAGTCAGCAATGGAAATAATAAAACTGTCCGAAGGTTTTGGACATGAACTTCCATCGGTTCGGTCTCATATCGGAGATTGTATTTTGAACAAAATTGATATTGCCTTTGAGGTTTTTGATTTTGGCGGAGTAAACGATCCATATATTTGCAATGCCTTTATTGTCTCAGCCCGAAGCCAGACCGATCCCAGTATTTATATTGGGCAAGCCCTAAGTTGTATTCTCAGGAATAAGAATGCGGACAATATATTTGCCGTTCATATGCTGTATAACATGGGACGGTTATATTTTGAGAGCAGTGATCCTGAGGCAGCAATTGATTATTTCGGTAGAGCTTATGCTCGCTATGGAGAAAAAAATTTTCAATACCGAGCAGATCTGATGTTTTGGGTGGCAAAAGCTTATCAAGAGCTTGGAGACATTGAAGCAGCTATTGAGGCAATTGAAAAATGCCAAGAGCTTTGGCGCGAAGCCATTGATACCGACCCAGCGAATAAAGTTTTCTTGAGTAATCTGTCCAATGCGGACTATGTTTGTCTGGAGTTAATAGAACTTCAGTCCGAATTAATGCATCTTAAGATGCCATAATCAATCTTTTTGGAGGTTGATTTTTTTATTCCCAAATACACCCAACCTTAACTAATCCCTAATTCACATTTGTCATTCCCTCCTGTCTCGCCGCAGGTGGATGAAGAAGGGAATCTAATAAGATGTTTTTAGGTTTGCCATGCGAACTTTCCAAGCCCTAATTACTAGCTGTGCCATTCCGAAGCTTTCTTTTTTAATCGTAGCTCGTAGAGCGAAGAAGAAAGCGTAGGATGATTACGAATTACTAATCTCTAAAGTTCTGTCATTCCCGCGAAGGCGGGAATCTAATAAGATGTATTTAAGCTTTCGTTCAAGAAAGCCACAAAGTACTAATTACTGATTACGAATTACTAGTCCCTAAATTGTCTTTATAACGCACCCTTTAATTTGTTTTAAAATCTGATATAATAGCACTAGATAAAAATTAAATAATTTCAGAATGATATCACAGGAATTAAGAGATAAGTTTCTTACTTTTTTTAAAGAAAGGAATCACAAGATAATACCATCCTCATCGTTATTGCCAACAGATCCAAGTGTATTGCTGACTACCGCAGGGATGCAGCAATTTTCTTTGTATTTATCGGGCAAAAAAGACCCTTTAGAGGACTTTGGAAGTAGGCACCTAGCTTCATGTCAGAAATGTTTTAGAACAGGAGATATAGAAGAAATTGGAGATGATACTCATCATACTTTTTTTGAGATGCTCGGTAATTGGTCAATTGGTCAGGATGAGATAGGATACTTCAAAGAAGGAGCTATACAACTTGCAATGGATTTTTTAGTAGGAGAGTTAGGATTGGATAAAAAAAGATTTTATGTGACTGTGTTTAGGGGAGAAAACGGAATAGCAAAAGATGAAGAAGCTATAGATATTTGGCTTAAGCACGGAATTTCAAGAGAAAAGATTATTGAATGTAGTGCAAAAGATAATTTTTGGGGTCCAGTCAGTAGTATTGGTCCTTGCGGTCCTTGTTCAGAGATTCATTATGATAGAGGTGAGCATTTAGGTTGCGGAAGACCAGACTGCGGTCCGAACTGTGACTATTGCAAGAGAGTTGTAGAAATATGGAACCTTGTTTTTATGCAATACAACCGAAACGAAGATGGAGTTTATGAGCTTTTAAATCAGACAAATATTGATACTGGAATCGGCTTTGAAAGGCTTTTATCGGTATTAAACGAAACTGGATCTGCCTATGAAACGGATATTTTTGAAGGAATGATTAAAAGAATTGAAGAAGTTTCTGGGAAAAAATATGAAAATAATAAACAAGCTTTTAGGATTATTGCTGATCACACAAGAAGTGCGATATTTTTGGTGGGAGATGGAATAGAGCCATCAAATATTGGGCAGGGATATATTCTGCGAAGAATTATCAGAAGATGCGTTAGATACTCAAAAATGCTAGGAATGACGAATGATTTTAGTTTGGGTGATTATGTTTTTGAAAAATATAGCTCTGTTTATAATGAACTAAATGGAAGTAAAGAAAGGATATATGGAATAATAAGAAACGAGGAAGAGAAATTTGAAAAAACTATTAAGACTGGATTAGCAATTCTTGAGAAAAAATTAGAAACTATAGATAGCAATATTATTAGCGGAGAAGACGCTTTTGATCTTTATCAGAGTTATGGCTTTCCGGTTGAATTGACCGAAGAAATTGCCAGTGAGAAAGGTTTTAAAATAGACAAAGTTAGCTTTTTGGAAGCATTAAAAAAGCACCAAGACTTATCACGCGCAGGAGCAGAAAAGAAATTCGGAGGAGTTGGAAAAGATGCTGGCGAAGAGGGTGCAAAACTGCATACAGCAACACATTTGTTGCACGCTGCCTTAAGACAAGTAATTGGAAGTCACGTTCAACAAATGGGATCTGATATTAACGTAGAAAGATTAAGGTTTGATTTTTCCCACACACAAAAATTGTCTTCGGACGAAATAAAAAAAATTGAGGAATTAGTTAACCAAAAAATCAAGGAAAATCTAGAAATTAAAAAAGAAGAAATGGGGCTGGAAGATGCCCAAAGTGCAGGAGCACTAGCGTTTTTTAAAGAAAAATATCCTGAAACTGTTAAGGTGTGGACAATTTATAACCCAACATCAGGTGAATGTTTTTCAAAGGAGATTTGTGCTGGTCCGCATGTTAATAAAACTAGCGAATTAGGAATTTTTAAAATCATTAAAGAAGAAAGTTCCAGTGCTGGGGTTAGAAGAATAAAAGCAGTTTTAATAAAATAAAAATCTATGGGCTAGCCCCATAGTCCTGAAGCGGACTCAAAATTTTACAAATTTATACTACTTTCGGCAGTATCGTAAAATTTTGTGATTTATGTTATTTCCTCCGCTTCACTACGGACTTGCCCTTCAAATACGGGTCAATTGCCCGTGGTAGAAGGACAATAAATAAAAAAAATATGCGCAAACAAATTTACGATATTATCCCACCAAATAAAATAAAACAACAAGAACAAGCAATAGAAACAAGAGAAGAATTAGAAGTTCAAATAAAAGAAGATATGCCAGTTTATCAAGTAGAAAAAAGAAAGAAAAAGAAAAATGGATTCAAGGGTATAATGATTGCAGCAATAATTTTTATTGTTGTTGGTGTTTTTGCATTTTATTTTCTAACCGACACCAAAGCCGAGGTAAAAATTTATCCAAGAATACAGCAGGTAAGTGGAGAGAAGTCTGTTGTGGTTGCTGTTGTTGATAACTATAATCTTCGCGAAGGTGATACGAGGATTATTTTAAATGGAAAGGAATTCAACGAAGAACAAACCTATACAACCATAATCAAATCAACTGGCAGTGCTGGTGGTGGCGGTACAGCCAAAGGAAAAATAAAGGTATATAACAAATTTAGTCCAGCAACACCTCTTACCCTTAAAACCGGAACACATTTCTTGTCAGATAAAGGCGAAAAATCATATCATTCGTTATCGGTTATAAATATTCCAGCCGCAACTAGTGATGGTCCAGGTATGGTTGAGATTGAAATTGAAGCAGATGAACCAGGAAGTGAGTACAATATTGATTCGGCAAAATTCTCTATCCCAAAACTAAATGGAACAGAATACTACTCTACTACATGGGCTGAAACATCAACCTCAATTACAGGAGGAGTGAAAAGCGATACTTTGGCAGTTTCACAAAATGATATAAACACAGCGAAAGATAAATTTAAAGAACAGCAGTTATCAACAATAGTATCTTCTCTTTCAGGTAATATTCCAGAGGATTATGTCGTAATAGATGGCGCCACTATTCAAGATGTATCTGATTTTAAGGTCAAGGCAAAAAGCGGAGACAAAGTTGACTCCTTTGAGGTTTCTGGTAAGATAAAAACCAAGATTGTAGCAGTTAAAAAGGCAGATTTAGAAAACTTAATCGGAATTATTGGCAATCTTGAAGAAGGAAAATCTCCTACATTCCAAAATTCTACCTTTAAGGCTACTGGAATTATTGAAAAGAACAACGCTTTTGAAATGAATCTTTCTGTTTCTTCTGATATGTTTGTGGCTTCAAGCGGAGAGGCTTTAACAGAAAAAATTGCAGGGAAAAGTAAGGATGAAGCAGTAAATATTATCAAGGAAGATACAGAAATTGAAAAAGTTGAAATAAACCTTAATCCTTCTTGGAAAGGAAATCTTTCTAATAATAAAAACAACATAATAATTAAAATAGAAACAACGAAATAGGGAAAGACTTGGGTTCAGGATTGAGATTTAAGAAATACAAATTATAAAGATAGAATCTTTTGTTTTGAGTAGCGTCGTCGCTACTATTATATCTCTTGACCAAAATCAAAACTTTTGCTATTGTTTTAAATATCTTTTGAGATGGTTAAACAAAACGATAAAATACTTAGAGAAGGGGTAGTCGAAGAAAGCCTACCTAATGGTTTTTTTAGGGTCGCCATGGATGACGGCTCTGAAGCTCTGGCTCACCTAGCTGGAAAGCTTCGTATTTTCAAAATAAAAATACTTCCTGGAGACAGGATTACCGTAGAATTTACTCCCTATGACACCAGAAGGGGTAGAATAATTTTTAGAAAGAAATAATATACTTATATGAAAGTAAACCCATCAGTCAAAAAAATGTGTATGGATTGCAAAATCGTTCGCCGAAAAGGACGTGTTTATGTGATTTGTAAAAAAAACCCAAAGCACAAACAAAGACAAGGTGCATAACATTAATATAATTTAAGAGACACTATGGCAAGAATTATAGGAATCAACATTCCTGACGAAAAAACAATTGATATCGGCTTGACTTATATCTATGGCATTGGACCTTCTGTTAGTAAGAAGGTTTTAGCTGAGTGCAATATTGATTTAAAAAAGAAAGTTAAAGATTTAACTCAAGATGAAATCGGTAAATTAAAGCAGGTTATTGAAAAGAATTTTAGGGTCGAAGGTGAACTCCGAAGAGATGTTATGATGAATATCAAGCGTCTTAAAGATATTGGTAGTTGGAGAGGAAGCAGACACGCAAAAGGTTTACCTGTAAGAGGTCAAACATCTAGAATCAACAGCAGAACTGTTCGCGGTAATCGTAGAAATACCGTTGGATCTGGTAGAAAAGCTCCACCTTCACCAAAATAAACCTTAATTTATATATATTAATTAGTATTTGAAGATAGTCCTATGGGTAAAAAACATGTTATCAAAAAAACTGAAGAAGAGATGATTAAGGAGGGTGAAGCCGTTGAGAAAGCTATGCAAAAGAACACCTCTGTTGCTAGAGCACCTCTCGGAAAAGAAGGTAGGGTCTATATTTTTAGCTCTTACAATAACACCATCATTAGTTTAACTGATGCAAATGGAAATGTTTTAACAGGTAAATCAGCTGGAAAGCTTGGATTTAAAGGAACAAAAAAATCTAGTCCTTTTGCTGCATCTAAGGTAGCCGAAGCTGTCGGCTTAATTGCTGAAAAAACAGGAGTAAAAAGATTGCAAGTGGTTGTAAAAGGTGTTGGCTCTGGCAGAGAATCTGCTTTGAGATCAATCGCTAATCAAGGATTTGAAATTTTATCAATCAAAGACGCAACTCCTATTCCACACAATGGTTGTCGCGCTAAAAAACCAAGAAGATTATAATTTGTGAGTGAAGCTAAATTATGAAAACACAAGCCAAATGTAAAATTTGCAGGAGAATGGGAGAAAAGCTTTTCCTTAAAGGGGAAAAGTGTATGTCTAATAAATGTGCAATGATTGAAAGACCATTTGCCCCAGGACAACGTGCAAAGAAAAGAAGATCAACTCTTTCAGAATATGGAAAAGAGCTTGCAGAAAAGCAAAAAATGAAGAGATGGTACCAATTATCAGAATCTCAATTTAAAAAGTACGTCAAAGAAATCTACAAAGATAGAGCTAAGATAAAAAGTGTTGCTGATGCACTCGTAGCGAAAATTGAAGTTCGCTTGGACAATGTAATTTTTAGATTAGGTTGGGCAAGATCAAGAAGTCATGCTATCCAACTTGCAAGTCATGGACACTTCTCAGTAAATGGAAGAAAGGTTGATATCCCTTCAATGCAACTAAAAGTAGGAGATATTATTACTGTTAGAGAAGGCTCAAAAGGTAAAGACACATTGAAAGACATTTTGGAACTCATGAAAAAGAGTACCACTCCAAAATGGATATCATTTGATGCTTCTAAAATGCAAGCCACTATCACTAGATTGCCTTTAGCCGAAGATGTTCAATTGCCAGCTGATATTACAACTGTTTTTGAATTCTATTCAAGATAATATTAAGTTTAAGGTAATTAAAACTTAGGATTTTTAATCTTAAAAAAATAATAAAATATGATTTCATTACCAACTTCTATCAAAAACAAAAAAATAAAGGAAAATCATTCTGTTTTTGAAATAGAATCATTATATCCTGGATATGGAGTTACTATTGGTAACGCCCTCCGAAGAGTAATCTTATCGTCTCTTGTCGGTGCTGCTGTCACAGAAGCAAAGATCAAAGACGCCCCACACGAATTTTCTACAATTCCAGGTGTTAAAGAAGATGTTTTAAACATTTTAATGAATCTTAAACAATTAAGATTTAAAATGTATGGAACAGAACCACAAACGGCAACTTTGAAAGTAAAAGGAGAAAAAGTCGCACTAGGAAAAGATTTTAAATTTTCTCCAGAACTAGAACTCGCTAATCCAGATCTTCATATTGCCACCATTACTGAAAAAACAACTGAACTGGAAATTGAAATAAAAGTTGAGAAAGGGGTTGGTTATGAATTCCAAGATGATCCTAAGAATAAGAAGGGTATTGGGGTTATCGGGCTTGATGCAGCATTTACTCCTATCAAGAGAGTAAACTATATTGTTGAAAATATGAGGGTTGGAAAGAGAACAGATTTTGACAAGGTAAGTCTAGAGGTTGAAACTGATGGAACTATTACCCCAGAGGATGCATTAGCCGAAGCTCTCAATATTTTAATTTCACACTTCTCTTTTCTTAAGGATGATTTTTTTGGAGTAGAAGCTCCAAAAGAAAAGAAAGATGAAATAAAAGAGAGTGAAGTTGAAGAAGTAATAGAAAGTAATGGAGAACCGGAAGTAAAAAAAGAAGCGAAAAGGTAAAAAAAGCAACTACCAAAAAGAAAAAGTAAAAGGTAAAGAAAAAGTAATAAACGATTAAGAGACCATGAATAATTTAATAAAAGGCAGAAAATTTCATAGGAAAGCAGGACCAAGGAAAGCCTTGTTAAAAACCTTGGCAACGTCTCTTTTGACAAAAGAAAGAATAACTACTACCGAAGCGAAAGCTAAAGAGTTATCTCCTTTTGTTGAAAAGAAGATCACCAAAGCAAAAAAAGGCGATATTGCTGCAAGAAGATATCTAGCTAGATTTTTTAACGAAAAGACAGTAAAGAAATTAGTTGATGATATCGCACCTCGCTACAAAGAAAGAAGTGGTGGATACACTAGGGTCGTCAAATTAGGAGCAAGAAAATCTGATAGTTCAAAAATGGCTGTCATTGAATTGGTTTAGTCAAGTAAAATAAAAAAATATGGAAAAAGAAGTTAAAAAAGAAATATATACCATTGACGCCAAAGACAAAGTTCTTGGACGCTTAGCAACAGAAATCGTTGCCATTTTGAGAGGAAAGAACAAGCCAGACTATATGCCAAACAAAGATTCTAATAACTATGTGGTTATTAAGAACATTGAGAAGATTGTCGTCACTGGAAACAAAATGGAAAATAAGACATACTTTAGCCACACAGGATATTTGGGTGGTGAAAAGAACACTCCAATGAAAGTCGTTTTTGAAAAAAACCCAGGTGAAATTTTAATTAGGGCAGTGTCAGGAATGCTACCTAAAAATCGTCTTAGAGACAAACAATTAAAACGTATTAAGTTTGAATAATATGCCAAAGGAAAAAAAATCTTCCGAAACAACTGAAAAAAAGGAGAAAAAGGTGGCAACAAAAAAGGAACCTAAAGCAGTAAAAGAACCAAAAGCAACTGTTAAGAAAGAAAAGACAGCTGAGCCAAAAAAGAAAGTTGCTAAAAAGAAAGAAGAAGTTACTGAAGCTACTGGTACTGTTGCTAGCGAAGTTGCTGCAGTTAGTGACGAAACAAAGAAGGAGAACGCAAGAGCAATGAACGAAATGTTCGGTCTAGTTTCTTATGACTTTGATGATGAATCAGATCTTCCTACCGATATTAATTACGACGAATCAAGCAATGATTACTTCGTAGGAACAGGTAGAAGAAAGACCTCAGTAGCACGTGTAAGGCTTTACACAAAAGGGGATAAAACCATTTCTGTCAACGAAAAAAAATTCAAAGAATATTTCACCAGTGATGACCTACAAAGAATTGTTATGTCATCTCTAGAAAGAATGAAATCTGTTGGTAAATTCAAAATTACTGTTGTTGTAAAAGGTGGAGGAATCCGCTCTCAAGCAGAGGCAGTAAGACATGGAATTGCAAGAGCATTAACTATCTTCAACCCAGAATACAGAAAGAGGCTTAGAAGGTCTGGATACCTAACTAGAGATCAGAGAATGAAGGAGAGAAAGAAATTCGGTCTTAAAAGGGCTAGAAGAGCTCCACAATGGTCAAAACGTTAATCTTATCGTTATATTACTTTTTCAAAACAAAGCACGCCCACTAGGGCGTGTTTTTGTTTACAATTTAAACTAAGTATGCTATTTTTCTAAAGGACCTTTGAGAGGTGTAAGATGACAAAATGTATTCACTGCGGAGAAGAAATTGAGAATAAAAATTATTACGCCGATATCCTTGGCGGGCATTATCAAGTAGCTCCAGGATTTGACGATATTTTTGTTCTTTGTGAGAAGTGTTACCATTCTAACCTTGATCAATTAATTAAAAGGGAAAAGTTTAATCTTGATCAATTAATCCATGTAAAAAATGGTACACTTAAAATGAATTGGAAGCAATTCTTTAAACTGAGAAATGACTTCAAGCGGCGAGAAATACCAGAGATAGATGAGGCTTATTGTGATTTGGTTAATCTCTTGGTCTATTTAGGGTTTTTAACCTATAATCCCAATGGATCCTGGATGTTTGTGGAAAGTTATTATAATATACCAAGTCTTTATTACGATACAATCTTTGGCTGTCTATTCTTCAAGACAAAAGAAGAAATTAAGAATTTTTGGAAGGTAAAAAAAGTAAAAGGATACGAAGAGTATCAAGAAAAGCCACAAGTATTTCACCTTGTTGGTCTTTCAAGAATCTAGAGACAAAAGTCTCTTTTTTAATGAGGAGCTGGGTATTGACAAATATTTTTAGTAGTTTATAATGGTATTATCACGTAAAGGTGATTTTGATGACAAACGAGAGTAAGAAAGTAAAAACTTCCGAATGGAAGGTATTTGTATCGATGTTGATCATTGTTTGGAGTATTACTGCTTTCAGTATCCTTGATAATATTTCCAGTATCATAGTGATGATTGGATTATCTCTCTGCTTTATTTTCAAAGAGCATTTTATAGATAACAATATAAACACTTGTTTTTTAAATGATATCGTGGGTTTTGATGTTCACGAAGCGTATATAGAAAAGTTCAATTATACTCGCTGGGAAACACTATTGTTATTCACAATATCTATTATCGGATTACGAGTAGCTTCAATATTTGAATACGTTGTTTTTACTTCAAGTATGGCAACAATAATGATTATTTTCGGATTAATCTATAATTTCCTTCCGGAAATAAGAGAGTATTATATGCACTTTAACAATATAAAAAATATACAAAGATACGAAGAAAAAGAATTAGAACTTGTTGATTCAATATATAAAACCAGATCAGTTTTTTCTGGATTAATAACAGGAACATTTCTTTTTTGTTTATCAGTCAAACAAATAACCGATCCATTACATTCAATAATCGTATATGCGTTCATAATAGGAATAATATACTATACCTATCAGACATCAATCAACGATAATACAGGAGGGTTAAATACTATATTCAATTACAGTTCGCGCAGACCAAATATGTGTGGATGTACTTGCTAAAAATAATATAGCGTCTAAATATTTTAGACGCTTTTTATATATAAAAAAATGGCATCTTTTATATGATGCCTTTTATTGAAACATCTCCTACATTTCCTATTCTATTTATCGTAGGGGTGCTTATTGAACTACTTGACTGAGGGGTAGTAGATATTGTTGTGTCTATGCTTTTAGATACTTCGGGGTTGGAATAATATTCAGTATTTGATTCTGGACTAGAGTATACTTCAACATCAGAGTAGGTTGGACTTGAATAAGTATTACTTACATAATTATCTACTTCTGAATATGCGCTAGGAGCCGAATATACGGTCTCCTGATATTGATTTTCTGGTATACTTATCTGAGCACTTGAATAAGACGAAGGTCCATTTCCTATTGGGTTGACCTGTACGTTCATTGTCTCTATCACTTCTCCTCCACGGTTATCACTTACTCTCACCGAAACTGTCATATATTGAATACTTGAAATATGATTCGGTGAAGTCACCGTCACACTTAAACCAGAAGGATCTACCGTCACCGCTCCTTCACTTGCTGACCAGAAGTAATACAGTTGGTCTCCATCTGGATCATATGCCGACACGCTTGCCGTAATCAAATCGCCAGAATTTACCACCGTAGTCCCAGAAATCGTCGCCGTAGGCGGATTATTAGTTGGTCCTGTTGTTGGTATCGGAGTCGGAGTGCCTATTGGGTTGACCTGTACGTTCATTGTCTCTATCACTTCTCCTCCACGGTTATCACTTACTCTCACCGAAACTGTCATATATTGAATACTTGAAATATGATTCGGTGAAGTCACCGTCACACTTAAACCAGAAGGATCTACCGTCACCGCTCCTTCACTTGCTGACCAGAAGTAATACAGTTGGTCTCCATCTGGATCATATGCCGACACGCTTGCCGTAATCAAATCGCCAGAATTTACCACCGTAGTCCCAGAAATCGTCGCCGTAGGCGGATTATTAGTTGGTCCTGTTGTTGGTATCGGAGTCGGAGAACTCGTTGGTATCGGAGTCGGCTTATATGTCGGTACGGGTGTTGGTTTTGGCATAACTGTGACTGGTAGTGTTGCAAATGCTTGTCCTCCCTTACCATCAGTCACATAAATCATTACTGAAACCTGGATTGTTGCCTTTACTAAAGGCATTTTTATCGTAGTACTTACTCCACTTGGAGTATTTACATATCCTTCGGATGCAGTCCACCTATATGATAACTGATCACCATCTATGTCATTGGCTATTGCATTAACATAAATTATATTTTCGGAATAAGCATATCGTTGACCAGCAATATAAACTGTTGGATTATGATTTATTGTTGTAGTTGGTACTGGATATGGTGGCAATGTCGGTACGGGAATTGGTACATATGTTGGTACTGGTGTTGGATACGGATTGACCGTTGGTACTGGAGAGGGTTCATTGGCGACAATATTTATTGCCATTTTATCAGATCCAATTCCTCCTTTGTTGTCAGTACCGGTAAATGTTAAAGTGACCATCGTATTTTTTGTCACCCTTGGCGCAATATATCTAGTAGATAAACTCCTCGCATTTCCAAAGGAACCACGACTTGCACTCCACGATACTGATACTTGGTCGCCATCTTGATCAACAGCAGAACCAATGATATCAACAGACTCTCCACTATTTACAACTTTATCCGAACCTGCACTTACAGTAGGGCAATGGTTGTTTTCAAAATGATTAACACTTACATCACCTGAATACTGGCTTGAGTACTCATCGGCAAAAACAAATCCGTTGATGCCGAAAATCAAAACAACTAAAACTAATAGCACTTTCTTCATTTTTTACACCTCTTTGAAATGAGCTCTGCTTTCTCTGAAAGCATCAGTGCTATAATAATATAATTAGGCTTATTGTCAAGTAATTAGCACACTATTTTGTAAACAAAAAACTACTACAATGAGTAGTTTTATGGAATAAGTCTAGTTGATACTAGTAATTGACTATCTTTTAATGCGATTAATGTTTTGCTATTATTGTCAAACCAGATTTTTGAGTAACCATCGCCAGTTAGTTCAAATGAGTTTATCTTATCTCTATTATCTATCTCATTAATCCTTATCTTACCATCTATAATAGCAGCAAAATAATCATCAGCTACCCACACAATATCCGTTATTTTTTGTGAAAAATTTGATAGCAAGATAAATGAATCAGTCTTTTTGAAGAAAGGGCTTTCATAATCTTTTAGAAGCATTAACCATACTCCATAATCGGTAATAAATATCACTTTATCCGAAAGGGTGCGATAGCTTATTTTTGTCGTAGAATCAAGTACCTTTATAAATAATTTTGCTTTACCCTCATAAAAATAATATGTTTTATCGTCTTCAACCAAAAATATTCGTCCTTCAATTATTTTTAATTGATATGTTGAATCCTTCTTAAAGGGGAAAGTGTCTTTGGTTAGGATTTCAATTCCTTTGGTAAAAGTGTTCATTCGGTTTAGGATTCCGTCCTCCATTGTATATAATCCATCGCCATGTTTTGCAAATGCAGACACAGGCTCTTCTTTTAATAATTCTTTTTTGCTCGTTTGTATGTTTAAGGAGTAAAGCTTACTTTTAGAGATAAAGTTCAGATTATTATCCCCATCCCATATTATACTTTCAGCTGTTTTGTCAATGTCTTTTAAGACAGTAATCTTACTTTTCGTTCCAGACAGTTCAAGCAAAAAATAATTACTCAAAGTATTTTTTACCAAAGCTTTTTTTTGGTCAGGAGAAAAATAAAGTTCTTTTATTTTTCCTAACTCTTTCGCTTTTGCACTTGAAAGTATTAATTGTTCTTCTTGTGTCTTGGAATTAATAACAAATACTTCGCCAGTTTCTTTAAATGTTAGAAAGTTTTGGTCGGTAATATTATAAACAGATGTAATGTCAGAAAATTTTGATTCAAAGGAAATATTATTAGGGAAAAGGATTATATTCTGAGCTTTAGCAACCATTTGCTCTTCAACTAATAAAGATTTTTCCCAAGTGAAATATCCTTCTTTTTGCACTTTTATACTATGTTTTCCAGGCAACATTTTTTGGGCAAGTATCTCTCTGGAGAACCCATCAGTTTTACTTATGTACTTGTCATCTATAAATACATCAGCTCCGCTTTGGGCAGTTTTTACATAAACTCCCCCAGTTTTCAAAACTTCATTTTTCTTCCAATCAAAATCATATCCTTGTGCTTGTAAAATAACAATTGTAGAAACCACTCCGAATCCAATTATAAGGAGTATTAAAAAAGAGATCTTTATTCTTTTATCCATGATATTAAAAGATTATTATTTAGTACTACAATACAACAAAAGATATCTTTTACCAATATTGACAAGTATTGCTATATATTGTAATTTAAGTCTAGTGATTTAGATGCACATTGCTGATAGTGAATGTTCCTCAATTAAGGACATTAAGAATGTAGAAATCTATTTAGCAGTGTTTTCGGGAGAGAAAATACTGATATATAGACCCAAGCAAAGTAGCTCACAAGAACAAGATCTTTGGAAAATCCCAAGCTATTACTCAGATATTTGCAGCATTGATAGTAATTACATAGATGCAATTATGAGCGAAGCAAACAAAACCTTGATGGACAATGTTTGCATGGAGTTTGGTCCAATTACCAATTACGAACTTGTTCCTGTATGGCTAGAAGAAGGTAATGTCAAAGAATTGTCATTTGTAATAACAATTCCTTGTGAGACCCTGAAAATCTCGTCAGTATCAGGAGTTCTTTTTCCAAATTTTAGTGAGGGGGTTGTAAAAAAAAGAATCGGATTCTTTTCGGAGGAAAGCATTCAAAACTTAGAAGTTGACCCAAAATCAAAAACTATGATAACTAAAATCTTTAGTTATCATAAAGCATGAGATTAAAATCTCTACCCGCCCATTCAAGCGGGTTTTTTATATTTTTTATTTCTTAATATTAAGAACAAATTTAATTAAAAAATGAACGTTAATAATTGTTTTTTATATAAAGATAGTCCCTTTTTTCAAGGTTTCTTTTCACCTTTCACAAACTTGTCAATATGGGTTTTATTGGCTACAATTAACTTGCCCAATTCACAGCGATGAATTGGATATATTATTAAAATTAGCGTGAAAATAATGAAAATAGGAATAGACTTAGGCACAAAAAATTCACTAGTTTTTATCCCGAATAAAGGAATTGTCTTGAATGAACCATCTGTAGTTGCAGTTTCTCTTTTAGATAACAAAGTTATGGCTGTTGGACATGAGGCAAAAGAAATGATCGGAAGAACTCCAGATACTATCAAAGTTTATAGACCCCTGAGAGAGGGTGTTATTGCCGACTATAGAACAACACAAGCTATGATAAGGCACTTTATAAATAATGTTAATACTGGGTTTTCACGATTTTTTAAGCCAGAATTATTAATTGGTGTACCAGCTGGCATTACCTCAACCGAAAGAAGAGCTGTTATAGAGTCGGGTATGTGGGCTGGAGCAAAAGATGTCTTTTTAGCAAAAGAGCCTATTCTTTCAGCTATAGGGGCTGGCATTCCCATTAATTCATCTTCGGGACATATGATAGTAGATATTGGAGGTGGTACAACTGAAGTCGCGGTTATTTCTCTTGGAGGAATTGTTAGTGCACATTCTTTAAGGGTTGCTGGAGATAAATTAGACATTGCGATTACAAATTTCATCAAAGACAAATACAATCTTGCAATCGGAGAACAGACTGCCGAAGAAATAAAAATCAAAGTAGGTACTGCAATGAACGAAAAAGAACCTAGATTCTTAGAAATCAAAGGGCGTGATATAATGCTGGGATTACCCAAAACCATTAAAGTTAGCTCAAATGAGATATGCATTGCAATCGCAGAACCCTTAAAAGATATTATTCAATGTATTAAAAACGTTCTTAGAGATACTCCGCCCGAATTGTCTGCAGATATTATGGATAAGGGTATGGTTATTGCAGGGGGTGGAGCTTGCCTCAAGAATATTGCATCCCTTTTTTCCGAAGCAACTGGAGTTCCATGTTTCGTTGCCGAAGAACCACTTGCTTGTGTTGCTAAGGGTACTGGCGTTATGTTAGATAACTTAGAAGTTTATAAGAGAAGTATAATGTCAAAAAAGTAAAATGACAGACGACAAACTTATAATTGAAGGGAGAAAAAAACTTGCAGGAGAACTTGAAGTAGCTGGATCAAAAAATGCCGCTTTTCCTGTGTTAGTAGCATCGCTCCTAACTGAAGAGGATTGCATTATAGATAATTTGCCTCTCATTGAGGATATATATAGATTACTTGAGATATTCCAAAGTATGGGAGTTAAGGTAGAGTGGCTAGGAGAAAGAAGAATAAGAATAAATGCAAAAAACGCCGATCCCAAGAAAACTAATGCAGATTTAGTCTTGAAATTTAGGGGTTCGGTGGTTCTGATTGGATCTCTATTAGCCAGGTTCGGAAGGGCAAAATTACCTCAACCAGGCGGCTGTGTTATTGGGGTGAGGACCATTGATTCTCATCTAGATGTTTTTGAACAGATGGGAGTACTAATAAAAAAAGAAAAAACTAGAAAAAATAGAAAAGATAAAAACGATTATGCTTTTTTACTAAAACAAAAAAGCTCTGAGTCTGTAGTAATATTAGATGAAATAAGTGTTACGGCAACCGAAAACGCTACTTTACTCGCAACAGCCTTTAAAAAAGTGACAATTATTGGTGGGGATGTGGATTACCCTAACAGAGAACTAATAAAAGTTCTTACCAAAATGGGGGTAAGATTCAGGGGGGAAGGCTCTCATCAACTAGAAGTTTATGGTTGTGAAAAGCTAAAAGGATTTAAGCATTCTATAATGTATGATCCAATTGAGGCGGGAACATTTATTATTCTTGCCGCTACAACAAAGGGAGATATAGTTATTAAAAACGTTGAATATTACTATTTAAGTTATTTTCTAAAAAAACTCAAATCGTTTGGCGTTAACTTTGAAATAATTCCTCAAAAAAATAATCTCGTAGACATAAAAATGCTACCTAGCAAGAATATTGTTATCAAGAAAGTCCAAGCATTACCATTTCCTGGTTTTCCCTCGGACTTACTGCAGGTTGTTGGAGTATTAGCTACCCAGACAAAGGGGTCAACTATTTTACACGATCCTTTATACGAAGGGAGGTTAAAATATTTAGATGCGTTAACTAAAATGGGAGCAGAAGTATTTTTATCAGATCCTCATAGGGCAACCATAAATGGTATTACAAAACTATATGGTCAGGATGTTGGATCGTTTGACTTGAGAGGAGGAGCATCTCTGATTATCGCAGGACTTATTGCCGACGGAGTCACCACGATTAGTAATACATATCAAATTGATAGAGGATACGAAAAAATAGAAGAAAGACTAAGAAAAATTGGAGCAAATATTAAAAGAGTAAGTCAGTAAAAAATGGAATCAATTGGGCATAAAAAGGAAAAAGAATTATTAGGAAGACTTATTAAAAGTGATAGAATACCCCATGCAATTCTTTTTTCTGGTCCCCAAAAAATTGGCAAGAAAAAAGTTGCAATTGAATTTGTAAAGTCAATATTTTGCAACAATAGAGAAAAAGGGTGGGGATTTTGTTCGGAGTGTTATTCCTGTCGCAATATTGATAGCAATAGTATTCCAGATTTTAATCTAATTACCACCGAAGAAGATTCAAAAGAAATAAAAATAGAACAGATTAAAAATCTGCAAGATAAGTTTTCTTTAACTTCGTTTAGTGGGGGGTATAAGGCGGGAATAATTGATAATGCGCATTTAATGAACATTCACGCTCAAAATTCATTTCTTAAAACCCTAGAAGAACCAAAAGGGAAAACTATAATTATTTTAGTGACAGATCGTCCAGATTCTTTACTTCCAACAATATTTTCAAGAGTCCAAAACATAAAATTCTCAATATTACCTAAGGATGAAATTGAAAAGCATTTAAAAGTGCTTGGAGCATCTGAAAAAGAGTCAAAAGAAATATCGGCGATATCGTCTGGTCAAATTGGAAAGGCAATTGACTATTATGCTATTCCAGAAAAAAAAGAATGGTTTGATCAAATAATGTTAGACATAAATATTTTAAAAACGGCTAATTTGGGAAAACGTTTTCAGTATTCAAAAGAAAAATCTGAAAATTATGAAGAATTAATTGAAATACTTGAAGCCTGGGAAAGATATTTTCGTAAAGAATTAATACTAAGAATAATAAAACCAGATAACAAAGAATATAGCGCCCAAAGACTTAAAAGCATAATCAAGAAAATTGAAAAATCAAAATATTTAATAGAAAACACTAACTCCAGTAAAAAATTGGTTCTTGACGAGCTAATGATGGAACTATAACTTCATTATAAATAAAAAAACAAACATATGTATTTAGAGATAATAAAATCAATTGAACCAGAATTTGAAAAAGCTTTAGATTTTGCACAAAAAAAAGTTGCTTCCTTTAGGACTGGTAGAGCTAATGCTGCAATAATAGAAGATATAAAAGTTGAATGCTTTGGGGATTTACTTCCAATAAAACAGCTTGCAGCTATTTCATCTCCATCGGCAAAACAATTAATGGTTCAACCCTGGGATAGATCTTATTTAGAGCCAATAGAAAAAGCTCTTCAAAGGGAGATGAGTGGATTATCAACAAGAGTTGAGGGGGCTAGTATTATCATAACAATGCCTCCAATGTCAGAAGAATTGAGAAAAGAACTCGCAAAATCATTAGTTCAGGTTGACAATGGCGCAAAAGAGACTATCAGAAAATATAGAGATCAGGCATGGTCAGATATCCAAGCTAAGACACGAGAGGGTTTGATAAGAGAAGACGATAAATTCAAAGCAAAGGAAAAACTACAAGAAGTTGTTGATAAATATAATAGTAAGATAGATGAAATTGTCAGCAGGAAAAAAGCTGAAATAGAAGGATAATCGCTTTATTGCATTTTAATTTAATAATTATGATTTTATTAGATATTTTAATTTTTTTATTCATACTTGGGTTGGTAGTAATGGTTCATGAATTGGGTCATTTTTGGGCAGCAAAACTTACTAAGACCAGAGTTGATGAATTTAGTATTGGATTTCCTCCTAAGATATGGGAAAAGAAAATAGGAGAAACAAATTACGTTTTAGGTGCAATTCCGCTGGGAGGATACAATAAGATATACGGTATGGATACTGAAGACGAAAAAAGTGATACCGACCCCCATAGCTATGACACAAAAGGTCCGTGGTCTAAGGCTTTTATCTGTTTTAATGGAGTTTTTATGAATATCATTTTTGCAGGACTAGTTTTTTATGTAGTTATGTTTTCATATGGTTTCAAAAGTTATATGCCCCTTATAATGGATGATTACCATTTCAAAGCTGGACAGCAAGAAAACAGAGTCCTAGTAAATGGGGTAAAGGCGGATTCGCCAGCTGAAAAATCTGGAATAAAGGCTCATGATGTTATCCTTTCGGTAGATGATAAAGATATTCACAATGGCAAACAGATGAGCGAGGATGTATCAATCAAATCTGGACAACAGGTAAGTATTAAATATTTAGAATGGTCTTCAAAACAAGAAAAGATAGCTTATATGGTACCAGAATATGACAACGAGACCAAACGGGCAATTATCGGAATTGGAATGACCGAAATTGTTGTCATAGATTACAATAAGCCAATAGACAAAGTATTGTCTGGATTCCTTCATGCCTATAACTACATAGATTATTCATTAGTAGCTATGGGACACATGTTTAATCTCTCTGTTAAAGAAAAAAGTATTGAGCCTCTATCGTCCTCAATGACTGGTCCCGTTGGTATCTTTGCGGTCACTAAGATAATTGTTCAGAATGGATTTATAGAAGTTGTTAATTTAGTAGCAGTATTATCGTTAGCACTAGGAATAACAAATCTCTTACCAATTCCAGCAATGGATGGAGCCAAGCTTATTTTTATCGGATTAGAGTCTATCAATAAAAAGATATTTAATAAAGACTTACAAGGAAAAATAGAATTAGGAGGATTTGCAATTCTGATATTATTAGCCGTATTGCTAATAGTAAAGGATTTTATACAGTTCAAAGACATAATTTTTAGATAGTAAAGCAATATGAAACAGTCACACTTATTTACGAAAACACAGAAAGAAAATCCAGCTGGAGAAATTAGTATCAATGCTCAGTATTTAATTAGAGCTGGATTTGTTGATAAATTATCTTCAGGTATTTACACTTTTCTTCCATTAGGTTTAAGAGTTGTCAAAAAAATACAGGATATTGTTCGCAACGAAATGGATGCACTTGGAGCTCAAGAAATCCTAATGCCCAGTCTTCACCCAAAAGAAAACTGGGAGACAACGGGCAGATGGGATGTAGAGGAAATGTATAAGATTGATGGAGAACCTTATGGACTAGGTTGGACACACGAAGAAATTGTCACACCACTCCTAAAGAAATTTATACTTTCAGGAAAAGATTTACCAAAAGCTGTTTATCAGATCCAAACAAAGTTTAGAAATGAACCAAGGGCAAAGTCTGGACTCCTACGGGGGCGTGAATTTGTAATGAAGGATTTATATTCATTTCACGAAAATCAAGATGATTTAGATGATTATTATGAACAGGTAAAAGAAGCTTATTTTAAGGTTTATAATAGTCTTGGGCTAGGAGAGATCACTTATCTAACTCTTGCTTCTGGGGGTACCTTTTCCAAATACTCTCATGAATTTCAAACTATAACTAATGCTGGAGAAGATATTATTTACATATGTCCAAAATGCAAATTGGCTACAAATAAAGAAGTTTTTGATGGAAAATGTCCTCAGTGCGGAAGCACTAATTTAGAAGAAAAAAAAGCAATAGAAGTCGGCAATATATTTAAACTAGGAACAAAATATACGGCACCCTTTGCATTTAATGGACAGAACGGAAGTCCACTTGTAATGGGTTGCTATGGAATTGGTATTACTAGATTATTAGGCACTGTCGTTGAAACCATGAATGATACAAAGGGGATGATTTGGCCCCAATCAATCGCTCCATTTGCGATTCATTTAATTCAAATAGACGGTGGTGATGAGTCTGTTGCCCCGAAAGGTGAAGAACTATACGATATTTTACAAAAGGAAGGGTTTGAAGTATTATACGATAATAGAGGCGAAAAAACAGTAGGCGAAAAACTAAATGATGCAGATCTAATCGGAATACCGCTAAGGATTATTATAAGTAAAAAAACATTAGCCGAAGATAGTGTGGAATTAAAAGAAAGGAAAGAAGAAAAGTCGTCTTTGGTAAAAATAAAAGAATTAGTTAATCAACTAAAGGAAAATGCTAAATAAATTTTTTTCAGGTCTTTCTCAGGATGTAGCTATAGATCTTGGAACAGCCAATTGTCTTGTGTATGTAAGAGGAAGAGGAATCATTCTTTCTGAACCTTCTGTTGTCGCTCTAAATAAAAAGAACAATCAAGTTTTGGCTATTGGGCGGGAGGCAGAAAAGATGGTCGGAAGAACGCCTGGACATATCGTCGCAATCAGACCTTTAGTTTCGGGTGTCGTTTCTGATTTTGAAGTGACCGAACAAATGCTTCGTTATTTAATAGATAGATCAAGGCACGATAATTTTACGCTATTTAAACCAAGGGTTATCATTGGTATCCCATCGGGAGTCACAGAAGTTGAAAAAAAAGCTGTCATTGATGCAGCAAAATCCGCTGGAGCAAGGGAAGTGTTCCTAATTGAAGAACCTATGGCTTCGGCTATCGGAGCAAGAATGCCAGTTAATGAACCAGCGGGAAATTTTGTTGTTGATATTGGAGGAGGTACAACCGAAGTTGGGGTAATATCGCTTGGGGGTATTGTTGTTTCAAAAAGCTTAAGAATTGCGGGAGACAAACTTAACCAAGATATTATTGATTACGCCCAAGAGCGTTATAAACTTCTAATTGGTGTTAGAACAGCCGAAAGAATTAAAATTAATATCGGAATTGTTTACTTTGAAAAAGAACCCGACAAGAAGGAAATAAAAGAAATGGCAATGAGAGGAAGGAATCTTATTACTGGGCTCCCAGAAGAAGTAATTATTAACCAGCTTGACGTCAAAAAATCATTAGAAAAATCTGTTAATCAAATTATAAACGAAATAAAAAACACAGTTGAGCTGACACCTCCAGAATTACTCTCTGATATAATGAAAAAGGGGATATATTTGGCTGGTGGCGGAGCTCAACTCAGAGGTTTAGACAAGCTCATTATAAAGGAAACCAAGATTCCGTGTTTTGTAATGGAAGATCCTATGACAGCGGTTGCAAGAGGTGCAGGAATGGTATTAGAGAATTTAGATGAATATCACGACGTCTTAGTAGAAATAGAAGATTTGCAAGCTCCTAGATAAAAAATCTCGCCTATGGCGAGTTTTTAAATCTAGAAGATATGCTTATTTGCAATGTAGATTAAGCAGATAACTGCTGCAAATCCGCACAAGGATACGCATACCTCTAGAAGAATCAAGAATTCTCTTAATTCTATCTCAGATGGAGTCATACCTACAGTCTATTCTGATGATGCAAAAAAGTCAAAATTTAATAAAAAAAGAACTGCTTTTGGCAGTTATTTTGTTCCTATTTTTAAATAGGTGGCAATTGCAAATATGAAAGTGCAACAAAGTACTGTAAAGATAACTGTAGCCGACTCAAGCTGATAGAAGAATACGGGATCTTTGTATCCGATAGAGTCAATAATAGACTTCCAAATTGCAAATAGTCCTAAGGAGGTTAAAGTAATCAGAATAACTTTTATAGTTTTTTCTAACATTTTTTTGCTCCAGACAGCAAAGGTGCCGATTAAAATTTAGAATAATTTTCCATCTTTGTCAAAAAAAACCGCTCATTTTAAAAAGAGCAGATTATATTATTATTCTTTTTGAGGGTGTATTATAAACATAAAATGAAGATGTTGTATAGGAATACGGAATTGATGCAATATTTTTTCCATGCGAATATAACAGCTGTCCAGTAGTTGCCCATGGTTTTGGATACGTATCATAATTACCATAACCAAAGCTGATATATTTTAGAAGTCTTATTGATATAATAATCGGTATGCCCACTAGCCATCCCACAACAATGGCAATAGCTGCTGAGTTAGTCATAAGCGATACGGTATACGTAATAATTGTAAGAAGAAACATTACAATTATTGGTAATACAATAACAAAACTAATTACTCTCATTTTTTTTACATCCTTTTTGCTTTTTTTTGGAGTTGATTTTGAAAATTATAAGCTCTGATACTTTTTATAGTATTTGATAATTCTTATTAAGTTTATATGAAGAGCTTGATTATTTTGATTTTTTAATTATCGGTGGAGGTTTTATATTACCGGATCTATTTTTATTGTATGCGAATAGGGAAATATTCAAAAAAATATAGTGAAATAAATTACGAATTTTCATTTCCACAAACATATAGATGTCGCGGAAGAATTCAACAACCATTACAGTTGGTATTAAAAATACCAAGATCAGTGTGATAACTAAATTTTTAGCCTTCATTTTTCTCAACCCGTTTTTAAAGGTCTGATATCATTATGACATAAAATAAGTATATGTCAATATTAGTAATTTTATGGAAAAAATAGTTGTGAATCCATATTTTTTTCAAAGACTAATTACGCATAATTACAAGTTATGATATATTTAAGTCATGTCTATGTTTATTAAAAAAACAAAGGTCATTATCAAAAAAAAAGGAAAAATATTTTTTGCTTTGGTTTGTGTTTTTTTAATCATGATTATTTGGATTAATTATACAGTAAGGACAGAAAGTAGTGGATTTATATACCATGACATCAACGATGTGAAAAATAGTCAGGTTGTACTTATTTTGGGTGCAGCGGTAAAGCCGAACAAAGAAATGAGCGATGTCTTTCGTGATAGAGTGGATACAGCAATAGAACTTTATAACAGAAAAAAAGCTTCAAAAATAATAGTTAGTGGTGACCATGGAAAGAAATATTACGATGAAGTTAATGTTGCAAAGAAATACATACTTGAAAAAGGAGTTTCGCCAGATGATATTTTTTTAGATCATGCTGGATTTGATACGTATGATAGTATATACAGGGCAAAATATATTTTTGAAGCAGCTTCCATTATAGTTGTCACTCAAGATTTTCATCTTCCGCGAGCTATATTTATAGGGCGAAGATTGGGGCACAATATCCAGGGATTTAGTGCAGATTTACACAACTATTCTGGAATAATATTAATGCAGAATAGAGAAATATTCGCTAATGTCAAGGCTTATTTAGATATATTACTTAATGAAAAACCAGAATTCCTCGGACAAAAAATAAATCTTAATGGTAGTGGAGTGAATACTTGGGACTAATTTGGATTTTTAAATCAACTATTATATAATTAATACAATGAACAATGAAATTCCAAGTGCTCAAGAATATCTAGACTCTTTAAGAGAAGCTAGAGTTAAATTTTCAAAACAATATAATAGTAAAAAAAGAAGCCCTTTTTTGAAGGATTTTTTTGCCATTATTGTGGTTTTGGGAATATTGTCTTATTTCTTCTTTGATGGCAACATTTTTAATATAAAATTTTCAAATCCCATTACAACCCTTCAGGGCAATGGGGATTACGTTTGTAGTACCGAAATAAGTGACGCAGCCGATCGCCTGAAGCCTACCAATATTCCAAGTGATACTATTTTACTTGAATTAAACAATGAATTAGCCAGACTAAACAATGAAAAGGTGGCTATTGAAAATGAGGCAAAACGAATAAAAAACAATCCAGGTCAAGCCTCTACAAAAAGAGACGGAGAATTACTTCAGCTAAGAATTGATAAGTACACAAAAGATGTTTTATACTTCAATGAAAAATCAACAAAGTATCGTTTTGAATTAGAAGAATATAATGAGAAAGTAAGAATATATAACAAATATCTTCAAGATAATTGTGAAAGAAATTAATAATAAAAAGCTTTAATAATAAGCTTTTTATTTTTCAGAAAAAATGCTAAATATATAAGGAGCTCTTTAAAAATAATATAAGAGCGGAGGTTTAAAAAAATGAACAAAAACTGGGCAAAGTATTATCAAAATCAATTGATTACGGGTGATGGAGACATAGCTGTTATTTGTGGTTGGACAAAAAAAGAACTTGTATGGAATAGGTTGAGCGAGCAGTCAAAGGGAAAAATAGCTATAATGGGGCAGCTTTATTCAAAGGAGGGGATAAACTATATAATCAGAAATCTTTTTCTAAATCCAAAGGTCAAATACATAATCGCTACTGGTAGGGACTTATCTGGCAGTATGGAAGAGTTGAAGAATTTTCTAGAGACAGGAAAGTCAGATTTTATTCATCAAGAAATACCCGAAGATAACATAAAAACCTTTCACGATTTTTTTGCAAAGAATAGTGCTTTTGTGGATTTAGACAAGATAGATAGTCACATCAATACGATTTCTTTGGAAAAAATGGATTGGATAAAAAATCCAACTGAGTTTCCGTCTCACAGTATAGAAATCACAAATATGTTTCTTTCCGAAGATATTGGTTTTCGTTTAGAAGGGGCGAAAGTGAGTGATGTGTGGCTTAAGGTTTTGGATAGAATAATGAAATTTGGAAAGGATAAAATGAGTTCCTATGGCGAATCCCAAAAAGAGCTCTTAGATAGCATTACCATAATTAATAACGACGATCCTGATAATCCAATACTTCCAGATTTTCTTTACTTTAATAATCAAGATTTAAAAAATTATTATCCCCAGATAATGACAGCCGAAGTTTTTGATGGCATAGAGTATACTTATGGGAGTAGGTTAAGGGATTGGAATGGTATTGATCAGATTGAGGGAATAATCAACGAACTTAAAAGGGAAAGCTTTTCTAGGCGAGCAATTGCATTTACTTGGGATACGGCAAAAGATTTTAATAATGAAAAGTGTCCGTGCCTTGATTTGGTCCAAGCCTTAATTCAAAATAATTGTGTTTATCTTACGGCATATTTCAGATCAAATGATATGTATCGTGCTTGGCCACAAAATGCTTACGGATTATTAAAAATTCAGAAGGAAATAGCACTAGCACTAGGGTTAAAGGTTGGCAAGCTTGCCATAATATCTTGTTCAGCCCATATCTACGAAAGAGATTTAAAAGAAGTAGAAAGTTTACTTTCAAAACACAAACCAAAGCTTGAATGTAATATAGATTTTCGTGGAAATTTTACAATTGAAGTTGATGGCAGTGATATTATAGTTAAGCACTTAGACTTAGATGGAGTTTTCCTCCAGGAAATAAAAGGAAAATCTGCCATGGAAATAAGAGATAAGATAGTCCCTTTTATTTCTGATATTGCTCATGCTCTTTATTTGGGAACCGAGCTTATGAAAGCCGAAACAGCAATAAAAGAAAAAAAAGATTATATACAAGACCAATGACCTTTATTTTAATAAAGGTTTTTTGTTTTTATGCAAAAGAAAAAAATAATTCATGAGAAGGGGGAAATAATTTTTACAATTACGAGAAATCGTTTATCAAAACGATTGCGTTTGAGCGTTAACTCCGATGGTGAAGTAAAAGTTATAATTCCGAATTGGCTTCCAGAAAAATTGGCAGAAAATTTTATTATAAGCAAAGTAGAATGGATTATAAAAAAGAAAGAAGAATTCAAAAAAATAACAGGACGTTCTCCTAAACTAGGGATAAGTGATTATAAGAAAAATAAAGAAAAAGCAAGAACACTTATAAAAGATAAAGTAATAGCAATTAATAAATTTTATGACTGCAAGATAGGTAGCATAATGATTAGAAACCAAAAAACCCGATGGGGAAGTTGTTCTGGAAAAGGAAATCTTAATTTTAATTACAAAATTATTTTCTTACCAGATAAACTTGCGGATTATATAATAACTCACGAAATTTGCCACATAAAAGAGATGAATCACTCTAAAAATTTTTGGAAATTGGTCGCAAAAACTATTCCAGAATATCAATTTATAAAAAAAGAATTAAAAAAATATAAAATATAGCGAAATTAACTATTGACAACTATTACCTTAGAATAGTAATATTAAATTGCTTGGTGGTAGCCATACGCCAAGTTGCTATGTCCTCCTAATATCCTCGTGTTCTTTACTGACAATTTGCTGCAATACAAAACAAAAAATACGCTTTTTTTATAAGCGTTTTTATTTTACCATTACACGCCATAATTAAACTGTCTTTAAGTTTGCAAAGCAAGCATTCAATTACGGATTACTAAATTAAACCCTAGAATCCTGTCATTCCCAACTGTTCGCCATTGGCGAACCTGATTGGGAATCTAATAAGATGTCTTCAAGTTTACGAAGTAAACTTCCAAGCCCTAATTATTTATCTCGCAGAAGCCCGAAGGGCGTAGGCGGACTGATTACGAGTTACTAATTACTAATCTCTAAAGTTCTGTCATTCCCAACTGTTCGCTATTGGCGAACCTGATTGGGAATCTAATAAGATGTCTTCAAGTTTACGAAGTAAACTTCCAAGCCCTAATTATTTATCTCGCAGAAGCCCGAAGGGCGTAGGCGGACTAATTACTAATTACTAATCCCTAATTTAAACATTGTTATTTTGTAAAGTTGTGCTATGCTATCAAAAAGATAATAAATAAAACTAAAACTACTATGGCACAAATAGAGCTTAATAAAGAACAATACCTAAAGGTTTTACAAGCAATTGGTATTGCTGGGATGATGGAAGAATTTATTACAGAAGAGGATTCAGAGGAAGCGGTTGCAAATAAGAATTATGAATTTGAAGAATATCTTCTTGGTTTTGCAAAAGAATATGGATTAGAAGATGACGAGGAATGGTTTGATGAATTAATGGCTGATGCTTATGATATGGCAAACGAATATGGAGAAACCGATATGTATCAAAGACTTGCGTGGGAACTTGCAATCCTAAGCTTTAAGGAAAAATATGGAAAAGATTTTAACAATGACAGTGATGAAGATTTTGAAAAAGCAATGGAATTAGAAGATCAATTCTTAGATGAGTTTGAGGAAAGCGGTTTAGACAATGTAAAGATAGTAAAATAAATCTTAAAAACTCCTTCGGGAGTTTTTTGTTAAAAAAAATATTTTTCGCATAAAAATAAAGAAAAAATTCTTAATAAATTTGTTTCTAAATAAAGAAATTATCTCTTTAAAAAATAATTCTAAAAAACTTGACAAATCTTTTTTTATAGACTAAAGTGTTTATTGTACTTGATAAAGCAAAGTTAAAAGTTAATAAAAAGCGGGATGGAAATTTTATATTTTTAAAACCGCCGTAAAGCGATTTTTTTCTTTTGCCAATATGGATTGTTGCTTGAAAAGTTAATAGATTTTCAAAGAGAATAGAGTTATTATTTGCTAGTTAAAATAGGTCAACATTTTTTTATAGGCAAATGGTGGATGCCTCGGGACCAAACGCGATGAAGGACGTGGCGAGCTACGATAAGCTTCGGGGAGGTGCTAGCAACCTTTGATCCGGAGATTTCCGAATGGGGAAACCCAATCTTGGTGACAAGATTATCATAAAGAAGCGAACCCGCTGAAGTGAAACATCTCAGTAGGCGGAGGAAAAGAGAACAAAATGTTAATTCCCTCAGTAGCGGCGAGCGAAAGGGGAGGAGCCCAAACCTATTTATGTTTTACATAAATAGGGGTTGTAGGGGAACAGCGTCTATTCAGTTAGAGGGAGTCTGACAAAACGAGTTACTTAATCGAATGCTCTGGAAAGAGCAATCATAGAAGGTGATAGTCCTGTAGATGAAAATTAATTCGTGCTCCTTGCTGTTTTTCCTGAGTACCATCGAATCAAGACAAGTCGGTGGGAATCCAGCGGTACTACCCGCTAAGGCTAAATACAATTTGGTCACCGATAGTGAACCAGTACCGTAAGGGAAAGGTGAAAAGTAGCCCGGGAGGGCGGTGAAATAGAACCT